>Ga0310694_10000427_pt1 | contig 55429 bp, 71 predicted proteins | sample 174DNAGHGhighgp2_FD_203884 | JGI IMG/M metagenome (GOLD analysis project Ga0310694, IMG submission 203884) | Sheep rumen microbial communities from Palmerston North, Manawatu-Wanganui, New Zealand - 1742 DNA GHGhigh gp2 (v2) (version 2) | ecosystem: Host-associated > Mammals > Digestive system... | reverse complement strand
CCAGCATGAAACAACGTTGCTACGCAGTCGGCATTTCATGGTACTTTTCTGCATTCAAAAAGCACCATCGCATTTTCCGCAATGGTGCTTTGGGTCATGGTTTATATCACAGTCTTTGCATTGCTATTTTCCGCAATGAATTCCGCAACTGTTCTGTATCACTCAACTCCTTTTCTTTCTTCTGATGTTCCTTAACTCCGCCTTGTAAATATCCCTCCCTTATCAATTTTTCCGCAATGGCTTGTATGATAAACGAGTTGCTTGAAATTCCACGTTCAAGTCGTAATATGTCAAGTTTTTCGATAATTTCCGCATCCTTCACATCGACTCGAACCTCTATGTAATCTTTACCACTCACCCCTTTCAACCTCCTCAATTTCTGCAATAGTCATACTATGCACGTTCATACGTTCAAGTTTTTCTGCAATTGCCTTATTCACAAAGGCATTAACAGACTCGTTATGCTCTTTGCAATATCGCTTTAATTCATCCGGAATTCCGCAATCATCCCAGATTTTAACCCTAAAACTCTTTGGCAAATTTCACACCTCCTTATGCCAAAGCATAACAAATTCTGCAAAATTCCGCAATGGATTTTCCGCTCCACGCAGGGGAATTCCGCATTAGTGTAGAATTCCCCTATGGGGAACGGGCGTGGAATTCTCCACGCTCCAAATTCCGCTATTCAATTTTCCAAGATAGGCTCCAGATTCTGTTATCAAGCAGCCATTTCCTTCATGGCGATGGCGACCTTCAGCTCGTCCACCTGATCGTCCGTCAGTCCCTTAATCCACTGGTCAACGCTCACGTTCTTGACCTTCTTAACCTCGGACTTCTTCCCCTTCGGGGAAGCCTTCTTCGCCTTCGGAGCGGTCGGAGCCTTCGGCTCTTTGTAGTAAACCGGACGGCTCGCCTTTTCTTCCCAACCGCCGTTGAACCAGCTCCGCAGGGTGGCGATGCTCTTGATCTTGTTGACCTTCATATGGTCAACGGTGGAGTAGGTGTCCATGCTGACGATCAGGTTCAGGAACAGACCCCAGCGATCTTCGGGAGTCTTGGCGCCACAGCACTTCTCCATGAGGGTCTTGACGGTCGGATGGTTCACAAACTGCGGAGCGAGAATCTCACCCTTGACAAGTTTGATCAGACCGTTGTACACCCTGAAGGTGTCGTTGTCCCACATAGCCTTGGTGAATCCGGCGGGACGGGTTGCTTTCTTCGTGGCGTTCGTGTTGGTGTTGGTATTCATGGTATACCCCTTTCTCTGGCATAGTGCCAGCTCTGATTATTATGGGCAATATCGCCCTATCGAACGTCCCCGGCGGGGGCGCTCAAGAGGACGGACGGTCGCTGTGCAAGGCGACAACGAGCAAACGCAGGTTGTCAGCACGTTGACCGTCAGTTGATCTCTGTGGTTCATGCAAGGGTAGTCACCGTCACGTCCTTCGGACGGCGGACGGCTTGCCTTCTTCGATGCAGCGATTTGGGCAGACTATCCCCCTCATGGTTCACGGTCGTGGTGGCTTGTCCGGACGGACTCCATGCTTTTACCTCCTTCTCGTCCTCCATCCCGGTGTCATCCCCACCTTCAGCCTGTACCGCCCTGCATGGCAGTAACTCTCAGATCCCGATCTCACCATGCCCTGTCACGGGGAAAGAAGGGCGCAGCAAACACACCTTCCCTCCGGAGCATGGTTACTCCTCGGTGCTGATTCTCGGTCGGTCTATAGTACTCCCATACTCACATCCAGTTGCAAGCTGAAGGGCGACCGCCCTACACCGAAACCCTGTGCCATTCGTACACTGTCCTACTCTACTTTCGGACTGCCTACTCTACTTTCGGCATGGTACTACTCCGGTACATTCCTCCGATGCAGTCATCCTGCTTTCTGGGGCTACTCAACCTCATCCCGAAGGCTATGGTACTGCTGTGCTGTGAGCAAACAACGAACACACAGTCAGTTGTCAAGGTACAGTCGTTGAGTAAACGGTGACGCTAGGTGGTAGGGAGTATCTGCAACCCTACTCTTGATCCAACCTAGCAGATCTTGACGGTCTTACACTGAGAGTGGCTTAGAATCACGGTTTCTCTCAGAACCCTTGTGCTCTCGATCCGCCGTCACTATGCAATGTTCGTATCCGGTTTGTCAATAGGGAATTTTACAGTTAGGTAAAACTAACTTGATATAAAAAGGCTAAAACATATTGAAAAATCTACAGAAAAAAACTTAAAATTTTTTTGAAATTTTTTGAAAGTTAGCCGGTTTTTGGCTTGTGAACAAAAACAGACCAAAGTCTAAAAAAAGGCGAACGTTCGGGTCTAGAGGCGAACATTCGATCAAAAAACAGGCTAAAAAACAGGTGAATGTTCGTGTTTTTTGTACGTACAACTTGATTCGGTACCTAACAATCGAAAAATTAGCCTGTGGAAAAGTTATCCACAGGGAAGAATGACGTAAAATAAGGCGTTTCGTTCATATTGAAACAGTAGTTATCCACAGGAAAAAGGGATCAAAAAAAGTTATCCACACATTTTCCACAGGTGGTTGTGGATAATATAAAAGTTATCCACAACACCACAAGATATAGTGGTTCTTTAGCTAACTAAAGCAAAGAAGCAAAAACCCGGAACACAAGGAAATACAAGCTTTGCAGGGTTTTGACGATACAGAATACACAACTAAATATTGTATTTTATTGTATTTTACGTTTGAACCATACGAAAACACACCCAAACCCCCATGCCTATCTTTTCTACAACTCGATTTTAAAACGAGATCACAGCACAGTAGCCGGGATCCTCCGCGAGAAACCATAAACATTTTCGGCAAAAATAAAAACAAACCAATGAAAACCTTGCGAGATATGAGTGCTTATCATAAAAGTTTGATACTATTTTGATACCTTCTTGCGGGGCGAGGAAAATAAATTTCCACTACAGGTAGACAAACAACCTCGAAATGTTCCCATATATAGTGAGGGGCAGTTCAGCCAGCAACTCGCCCGGTTCGCCAGCGAGGTCCGGCTAACGACACTGACGATGTCCGGCCATCTTGGATTTCTCCCTGTGTGGCGAGATGTCCGGTTCGGCTGCGGGGCTATCTAATGATATCTAAACATATATATACATATACCTATTTATTTATCATTAATACATCGTATCTAAAAGTGAGGTTTTTCAATGGATGAATACGTTGTAATTCAACAAATTATGAACCTTTACTGTTTCGATATGACGAGGTATCGGTACATGACTCCTGATGGCGAGTACCACACCGTAAAACTTCCGTATGACGAGACGCTGATCTATGAGCACCTCGAGGGGAAAAAGACAGTGTGCGTGTATGCGCGTGAACGGAACACTATCTTCCACACGTTCGATGTAGACGAGTCGGATCCTATTAAGGTTCATCTAGTCATAGACAAGCTTGTTGGGATTGGAATACCTCGCGACAAGGTCTACGTTTCGACTTCCGGAAACAAGGGATATCACATCGACCTGTTTTTTGATGCGCCGGTGTGGAAGTCTGACGTAGAGGGAGTGTTCAACTATGTTGTGCGTGATCCTGTGATTGCGGCTATCAGGATGGAGTGCAAACCCGGACGGAAAGGCGCGATCAAAATCCCGCTTGGAATCAATTTCAAAACAGGGCGCCGCTGCTGGTATGTAGACCGGGAGACACTGGAACCGATCGAGCGGAATGATTATGTATTTGAAATTCAGAAGATGAGCGCGGCGGACTTTGCGCAGATTGCGTATATCTGCAATAAAGAAAAGAAAAAGGAAGATATTCTGCTTGCGAAAGCAAATCAAAGGAAGCCGCAAAAGCCCAGGAAGTTTGTTGCGCGAAACGAGCCGACGATCACCGCGCCCGGGCAGCGGCACGACAAGATGCTTCAGAAAGCGGTGTGGCTGCGAGCGGTCGGCGGGGATGCTGATGATATTTATGAAGAGTTGATCAAATGGATTAATCGTCAGGACACATCGCTGATAGGAAGTTCGTGGAAAGAAATTGATGATGATGCGAGCCGGATTGCGCGTGACGTGGCAAGACGGTACGAGGTGAAGGTAAAGCAAAAGAATAATATTGTTCGTCGTACTGATGAGATTGGCAGAAATGATATGGAGGTTATTCTCGCGGCGCCGACAAAGACAGCTCGTAAGGCTGCTTTTTTAATTTGTGCATATTGCAGGGCGTTTGGTGTATGCAGTATGGGATATGATCGGATGGCGCAAATTCTTGGCGTTACATACCAGACTGCGTTCAATGCAGTAAAAGCGTTGATTGAATGCGGTGCAATTGAAAAGAAGAAAGTTGGCGGTGTTGCTTATTCTGATGGCAAGCCTGTATTGGTTGCGAATGAATATGCTTGGATAACAAAACAAAGCGATGGTGGCATAAGGTTTACGATCAGTGAAGTAAGCTCTGATTTTCCGAGGGTTTATTATCGTGCGCTGTGCGATATATTTGATCAAGATATACTTGAGAAACGATTGACGAGATCTGAACTGGAGGAACTAAAAAAATGGAAATGAATTATATCGTTTATAACGGTAATCTATTGTGCGAGCGGGATTGTATAGAAGATGCGATAGGTTTAATGCGTTGTGCTATCAGAAGACTTATGGATTGTGGGGAAGAATTGCCGTCAAAGGAAGAACTTGAAACGGTTTTAAATTCTGCAATATTATATGAAACAAAGGTTAAAGAAGACAATTATGGCATGAATTATGAGGATACAACAGACAGGCAGTTTGCATATAAAGCGACAAAAGAATATCTGGATGGCATGATGTGTATTTGGGATGGCGCCGGAGGGGGTTTATATCGTCATAATGGTGAATGTACTGACATAAGAAATAAGATGATAGACATGTATGGTACTTTGCATAAATTATGTTGCGAAGAGGAGTTCTGAGGAGTGCATGAAGGATGCTGACGAAATGCGGGATTACGATACCTGACGAAAACGACAAGTATCATGGATATTCTGAAGCTATTGTTATGTTATACAAAGTATGCAGGCAGATTTGTGTTGTGCTTGACAGGCAGCAGGACGAGATTGACCGGATGAAGAGGTGTTTGAATGGCGCAGAGGATAAGGGTGCTGATGCCAGAGGGGTTCAGGGAGTTTTACATATATGATGACAACCGGGTGCTGGCGGCTGATTATATCGGCGGAATATTGGCGGCAGGTGAGGAAGTGATATACCGCAGTCTGGTTTGCGAGATCATGAACGATTTTGTGGACTGTGACGGCGATACATATCTGGCGTTGCTCATGAAGGGTGGTCTTGGCAACGTAATAGACTTTAATGTTTTATAAGGAGAAAAGTATGGAGAAAAAGAAATTTGTGGTGGTAACAGACAAGGGCGTTATGGGTTCAAAGGGAATGAGCGGACGTGACGTCATGGCAGAGCTGCTGTATGCGTTCCTGCATGTATGGTGTGAAGAGGTTTGCCCTGTCGAAATCGGTAAGGCCGGGAAAGCGGTTGTTGATTTGCTGGACTCGATGTGTGACGAAGACGAGGAAGAAGATAATGATGAAGACGATCTGCTTGCTGATATCATGAAGATGCTGCTGGAGGATGATGACGAATGAATGCGAAGGAATTGAAAGAGAAGATCAGTGAACAGCAGTTCAAGCTGAAGAAAGCGACGACGAGCGGGATGATGGTTGCGCAGGAGACAGACCGTTTGCGGAATATCCTGGTAAACAGCCTGGACGACATTCTTGAGGCGCTTGATATGGCGATTTCTGCGGAGGACAGGATTGAATGCCTGACTGTGGAGATCGAATCTGCGGACGCGGAGCTGCAGGAGAAGGACGACGAGATCAAGGCGCTGAAGGAAGAACTGGAAAAACCGAACGGTAAGAAGGTTGCCGGGAAACGTGCGAAACTCCCGGTAGTTGACGAATCCAGTGTCGAATAAAGTTTACAGTGAACTTTCATACATGCCGCTGAGTGAGGAAAGAGTCGTCCAGAAACTCATTCGCGACAGGTCGGTATAGGACCAATCTTTCTGGCCCATGTTTGATCCGTCCGGTATATTGAGCACGGACGGCGTGTTTGCGCTGAACGAGGACGTACTGTGTATTTATGCGGACCTTGATTCGCTGATTGAGCGAGCGGGATTAAGTGAGCAGGAGCGCCTGACAGTGGACCTGCTGATGCAGGGATACACGCTTCCGGACATTGCTGACCATTACGGGAAGTCAAGGCAGAACTTCGAGCTTTTTCTGAAGAAGGCTTGCAAGAAGATTGTAAAGCGCAACAATGCCGACTGGGAAGAATGCACGGGTGCGCGGATCGACGACGGCGAGTGGGAGAGTGAATAATATATGTGGTTAACAATACTTGCGGCGAGCAGCTGGTGTCTGTTTGCGTATATGGTACCGGTTGTCTGTGCGATTGTGTGGATACGCAGGCGCCGTGACAAGACTGAAATAATCCAGGAAGGGGACTGGATGTCGGATGACGGCATGCCGGTGGATGAAGAATGACGAGTTATGAGTTTGAAGTTGCGGCGAAGAATGCCGTGATTGAAATGCTGGCGAAGCGCGGGATTGACGCGAAGATTGAAGACTTGCAGCTGACGTGGTTTACACATTTGCTTGGAAACAAGAAGTGTATGATCTGGGGAGAGCCGATGGCGAATCTATATGCGGAGATCACGTATGCGCGTGACAGCCAGATAACGTATTGTGATCTTTACCAGAAGCTGGATCATATGGATCTGCACGATTGGGAACTGGATTTTGAAGCGTGATATATATGGGGTAGGCAAGAACAGGGAGGTCTGGGCGTGTGTAGGCGAGCGCGTAGCTGAAGCGGCAGACTGATAAATGCCAAGAAGAAAATACAGCCCGTACGTCAGAACACATCGGGGCCAACCCGACGGGATTCGGAGGACGCAAGTGCCGAAGATAAACCTGACACAAGGCGTTTTGACATCTGACAGGGATGCGTGTGATTAAGTGGCGGTGGAGAAAGATCGGTACGATAAAGCGCCGGCGCGACTGCACACCCCCATATCTTTCAAAAAACCTGACAAGCACGAGGAGGTTAAGGCTACTGCACCAGGCAGCTTTTTCAGTCGTGCGTATCGAAAGACGCTAACAGCAAAAATTATACAATAACAATTGGAATGTTACTATGCATGCGTCTTGTTATTTTATATCGGAGGTGCTTATATGCTTTGCTGGAACGTTTATGTAAGTGACTTTAATTCCGGCAGGATTAAACCTTATAACATCTTTCAGCACTACGGGTTTTATAACGAGTGCGTGAAAGCGAAGAAAAAACACAAAGACGACAAAGAAGGTTTTGGAAAAGACGTGCATGGCTGGCTGATGTATTACTTCTGGTCGAAATGTGAATGGGAAGTCATCCTGGACCACTGGCCGTCCGGCGAGTTTTATAACATGCGCAAAGTGCTGACGCTGGAGGAAATGTACCATGACCTGAAGTATCCGGAAGACAAACTGTTCAGCGCGCCTGATAGGCGGTTCGAGATCCGCGTATTTCCGGAACACAACCGGTTCAGGGAAGAAAAGATTGACGTTTTTGCCCAAGTGGAAAACAACTGGGATATTTTTATTGATTGGCTATGGGATCACCGCAGTGAGTTGAAAGCGAGAAAATAATATGGCGAAGAAAGAAGTAATGCTTGGTGTGCCGGATAGTCCGGAAGTTGAAAATGAAATAAGTTTGTTGGAGCATCGTGCTATTTTGTTTGGGTTCCCGGAGCATGCTGTCGAGATTGAGATTCAGGCGAAGGTTTTCGAAAACGGAGAACTGCTGAACGTAACAAAAAAAATGGATATGGATGAGATCCGCGAAGCTTTCCGGAAAGCGGATGACGGTTATGTTGATGATGATGATAGATTTGTGATTACCGATAAAGGAATTGCATATCTGGAAGAACACAATCAGCCCACTTAAAATCAATACAATTTTATAAGTAATGATAAGTAGATGAGTATTTACCCATCTCGTTTACCGGAGGTTCACTGACCATACTATTATTAATGGGGTGATCATACAAAATGAAGGCGAATCGATATGCGCGGAAGCGCCGGCACAAACGTGAGCTTGAGAAGAAATATGCGAAGAAGTATGCGTATGGTTCCGGACAATATGATGTTCAATGGTTGCGTGAAAAGTTGCGGCGTGAAGCCCAGGAAGACAACTGGTGGATTCGAAGGCATCCTCCAAAGAATAATGGTTGGGAGTACTGGAGGACATATTCCCTGTCCGGCAGGCGCGGATATGCAAAGAAATATTCAGACAAATGTATCCGGCAGAAGTACAGGCAAATGATCAAGTGCATTGATCCGGAGGATGTGATTGCGATGAGGGGCGCTGATTATGAAAAAGAGTATGACTATTCGTGGACGATTTGGTAAATGGCGTGAGAAGCGCATGATAATCCGGAAGAACAAGGAACTGTGTGAGCGGTTCCCTTTTTTGATACCATGGCACAGGTTTACTGGCGAACGTTTCGTACAGCTGGACAGGCACGGAAAAATGAAAGCTGTTCATGACTATGACTGGTCGTATACAGAACTTGACAGTATGCCGGATGGGTGGCGCAAAGCATTCGGAATGAAGATGTGCGAAGAAATCCGCGAAGAACTGATCAAGTGGAATGATCTTGACCGCTGGCAGATTATTGAGATGAAAGAGAAATACGGGCAGCTGCGTATTTATGACAACGGCATAAAGATTGGATGTCGTATTCATGATATCGAGAGAAAATACGAACAGATCAGCGAGCGCACATGCATCGTGTGCGGTGCGCCTGCAACAAAGATGACGCTTGGATGGATTTCGCCGTACTGCGACAAATGCTGTCCGGAAGAGTACAGCGAGCCGATCGGCAAATATTTAAAGGGGGAAGATACAATTGTCTAATGAAATACAGGTAACTGAAAAGATGGCAAAGTTTATTGACTGGGTGACCAGCCTTGGCGAAGATGAGGTGCGTAAACGCATCCGGGATAAAATTAATGAAATCAAAAACCTGCCGCCGAACGTGCGCGACCGGGACGGTTATTACTGGGATATCCGGCTTGAGCCGAACGATGGGAATGATCAGTACAAACACGGCGGCGACTGCAATCTGTGTAAACGGCTGAAGTATTGCGGGACAAAGTGCGGAGCAAATAAGGTTTTGAAGAAAATTACAACGCCTTATCTGTACCAGATGTATATTGACGAAAACCCGGAAGTTGCCGCAGAAGAGGCAGCTGGTCGGATTACACCGGATGATATGTTGAAGATTGTGGGTGCGGACGATGGACAGCAGCCTGTTCTTTGATGATATTACATGGTGCATGAAAAGCGATTGTCCTATGAGGACATGCAGAAGGAACTCCGTGAACATGATCGATCGCACAGGACTTCATTCGTTCGCGATATTCAAAGGAACGGCAGACTGTCCGATCAGCCAGTCCCTGGACGAGTGCATGGACGGATGCCTTTACGCAAAAGAGTGCTTCGCAAAACACGACGATCCGGATGAGGCTTTGAGGGTGCTGGTGGAAGAATACTGTGACGACTGTATGTTTTCTTCTGCGGAGGAAGATTAATGAAAGAGATTATTACTGAAAAGCAAATGAAGGATGCGTTCAGGGTTGCGTATGATTTTATGAACAAACATAATTCAATCCTGCATGAAGCGGATGAGTATACCCGTACGGTTAACGAGATTTATGGGGTTGCAAAGACATACGGTGTTAATCCTTTGATGATGCGCCTGGTTGTTGCATGCTACGAATTTATCTGCGACAAGTCATTTGCAATTCGTTCACAGGAGGGAAAAGATGACACCTGAAGAACTTCTTGAAGATCTTGAGACATGCACAGGGCCTTGCGGACGGATGTGTATGTCATGTCCGGAAAGCAGGTATGTTGCAGAAATCCGCGAAGTGCTTGTAACGCTTATGGATGAAAACAAGAAATTGCGCGAGGCGCTCAGAGGATATACAGGGGAGGTTGATTTTTTATGATCAGTGCATGGTGGCTGCTGTTGATTGTTCCCGCGTCGGCGTTGTTGGGTATTTTTTGTATCGCTTTATGTTCGGCATCGAGGACAGATGACTGACATGCTTGCATATTTGCCGATTTATTTAATTATATAAGAGGGAAGGGATTATATTGGCGACAGGACATAAAATTATCGAACCTTCCGGCAGGACTTCTGTTGCGATGATCGATAACCATGAAAGTGCCGTTGCGTATGTGAACGGCATATAGGAGAAGTGGTCCGGTTATTGCGATAAAAATTGGTTGAACGATTCCGGTGATGTGTATACGCCGGAATTGAAGATCAAGTATTTTCTTGACGGACTTGCTTATTTGCTGCTGATCGGAAACACGGATGGCATAGAAACGAACTATAAACGTGTGATGAATGCGAAGCGTGAGATTCCGGCGTCAAGCTGTCCGAGTGAAATCGAGAACCTGTTGTATGGAACCGGATGCTCGACGGATTACGCAGAGGAAGAGGAAGCCCAGTTCCGGGATATGCTGGACAGGCTTGACAGCAAAGCGGAGCCTTATGAATGCAGGAAAACAAAACGAGACAGGAAATGCAGCCTGTTTGCGAAGAAACTGCAGAAAGGCATACCGGACGGAGACTGGTATCTTGTTGATACGGAAGGAAGATTCAGGGTCGGCGACCAATGCTATATTATCGAGGATAACGCTGTACAGTACCAGCCGGTCCAGACGGAGTACGGCAATTATTACGCGATGGATAAAGTCCTGTATGCTGGCGGCAAATTCTACGATATGAATTATGACGAAGTGATTGTCCTTCAAGTCGGGACGGAGACGTAAAACCCGTCTGCATAAGACGCACACAGCAAACCATATACATATTAAAAACTTCTTAATAATAGTTTTCCGGCAACGCCTCCTGACAGTGCGGACCAGTGCCGGCCTTTTTATTGCGTCTTGTCTTATTGCCTGTTAGCTCAGTCCGGAAGAGCGTCGCACTGTTAATGCGAATGTCACAGGATCGAAGCCTGTACAGGCAGCGAATTGCGGTATAAGTTTTCGGACTTATATCTGGGTGGCCGGATGCGTCCGGCTTCCTGCACCAAGCTGTGCGAAACATCCGCCGAACGGCGGACATGGCCGTGTATGCAAAATGGAAAAGCAGTGGCTTCTAAACCCATGGAATTATTCTGGGTTCGACTCCCAGCTCGGCCACCAAAGACGCTTGCAGCAAACTTGAAGCATCAGACTGTTAATCTGAAGAAGCTAATCGGCGTCTTGCTACATTTTGAAGACCCATACAGCAAACAACTGATGAAGCTACAGAGGATGATGAGCAGAAAGCGGGTCTTGGATATTTCAGCCAAGAGGAAGTGAAGGGATTGAGCAGGTCTATTGAATCGCTCAATGTAAAGGAAAAAGCGAGCCTTGTCCAGGAGATGCTGGACAAGAAAACCGGGGTTTTGGATAAAGACTGGTGCGACATGGTCATGGATTACGATCTGGATTGTAATCCGGAAACCCTGCGGAAAGCCGGGGTCGGCGTAAAGCTTGCAAGCGACGCAGGAATGTGTTTCCCGATTGACGGCGCTGTAACCCGCGACGTTATGGATGGTTATGTTGAGCGCCAGAAACTCTATGACCTTCAACGCGGAATCAGGAAAGACCTGCGCGAACAATCCAGAAGCGAGCTGCTTCGGGAGATGATCTGCAACGCGATTAAAGCGCTGCCGAAGATCAATGTGTCTGTATGCCAGGAGAGAGTTGAACATGAAGCCGACAGAAGCCGCGAGCTGGTTGTCGGGATCGGTGATTTCCATTACGGCGCCAGGTTTACGGTGGAAGGCCTGTACGGCGAGGTGCTGAATACGTATGATCCGTATGTGTTTGATGAACGGATGGGAATGCTGATTCACGAGGTTAAACAGATTGCGAAAACACACAAACCGGAAATGATTACCGTGATGATTGTTGGCGATATGCTGGACGGAATGATTCATACATCGCAGCTGACGAGGCTTGAATACGGCGTTGTCGAGAGCGCGATGCGGCTCAGTGAATATCTTGCGCAGTGGCTTGCCGAACTGAATCGCGAGACAGGCGTCCCGGTTCGTGTGTACGCTGTCCGTGGAAACCACGGCGAGATCAGGCCGCTCGGAACCAAGGCAGGACAGTTCCCGGAGGAAAACCTGGAGCGGGTTGTTATGCATTACCTGGCCATGCGTTTTGAGGACAACGACGTTATCCTCGTAATGGACGATGACGCGCCGATGAGCCGCGTTGTTGATGTGCTGGACTACAACTTCCTGCTGCTCCATGGACAGGGAAACGACATTGAAACAATCGCCCGTGACTGCCAGACACTCTATAATAAGAAGATAGATGTGTTTATGGTCGGGCATTTACATAAAAACCAGACGTTCACCGCAGGAATGGGACGGAACGGCAATGTGCTGATCGAGCGGATCCCGAGCCTGTGCGGAATGGATCCCTACGCGCAAAGCAAAGGATACGGGTCTCCGCCAGGTGCGACTGTGATCGTGATGGAAAAAGGATACGGACGCAAGTGTGTGTATCCGATTGTATTAAGCTAACGGTTGATATCAGAGCTGAATGAAGCTCGCCCGGGGAGATGCCTGCATCATCCCGGGTTTCTTTTTAATTACAGGAAACAGAGGTTTGAAGGATGCCGAAAAAGAAAACGCCGGCAAAGCTGTGCGTCCGGTGCAACCGCATCCTGCCGCTGGAAAAGTTCAGCCCGAACAAACTCTGGGCTTCCCAGCAGTACAGGGATGCCTGGTGCACAGAATGCGCAAAAGAGTTTTGCAAAGATGAAGAAACAGTAAAGCGGTACTGCTTCGAGAACAACAGGAAATTTAAAGAAGTTGCATGGGAAGCCGCAAGGAAGAAAGCGGCATACGACCTGAACAACAACAAAGTATACCTTAATCCAATGACCACTCCGGAAAAGAAAAAAGAAGAGGAAGCCTTGGCACAAGCCAAGGCTTTTTTTAGTTTGAAGAACAGCAACTACGCTTATGAGTACGAAGAGAACATCCATGTTGCGGACTCTACACAGGATGAAGTTGTGCATGAGTTTGTAGATGATAAGAACAAGCCTTATTATGACAAGATATGGCAGGGCTGGTTCACGCCGGAGCAGGTTGAGTGGATGAATGAAAAGTATGTACAGTATTCAGAAGACTTTGTCCTTGACAACATCAATATGCAGGACTATACGCGCAAGGTAATCAAGGCGTCACTGAATGCCGACCTTGCGGAGGACAGGATGCGTCGTGGGCAGGGGACTCCTGATGAGTACATGAAAGCGCAGAAAATTTTTGATGACCTCAGCAAGAGTTCAAACTTTGCGGCTTGCCGGAGAAAACCCGGCGAGAGCACAGGTATGGGATCTCTTGGTGAAATTATCCTAAAGCTTGAGACACAGGGTTACCTTGATGAGAATCCTTATACGTTCCCTGATGATGATATCGACAAGGTGATTCAGGCTTATCAGTATACACTCGAATCAATCGGGATGGATATCAGATAATGCCTTCGATCGACAAAGCGTCTCAGATCAGGGAACTCAAAAATTTTGTAGCGTGGCAAAAACAGATATGGTTCTGGCGTACACACCTCGACCGGTTTATTGAAGATTATTTCAAGATTAAGCTGAAGCCGAGCCAGCGTGTGGATGCACGAATCCTCGGCAATTTCCAGAGCATTGACCTGGTGAAAAACCGTGGCGCAGGCAAAACGTGGCTGATTGCGATCTGTGCGATTGCGCTCGGTGTTTTGTATCCGAACAGCTCAATTGCCGTGATTTCAAGTACAGCTGAACAGGCAGTGCTTGTCGTAAAGAAAATCGAAGAAAAATTTTTACAGTATCCAGATGTGCTGCGCGAGATTAACGCAAGCCGACATAATAAGCCGGTACAGGTAAATCCGCACAAGGGTGTATGCTGGCTGAAGAGCGGAAGCAAGATCGAGAGTTATTCGATGGGTACGCTGAGAGGTAACCGCGCAAAGATCCTGATTTGTGACGAGGCGCCTGAGATCGCGAAGAACGACCTTGACGCCGTTGCAAAGCCGATTATGAACGAGACGCGTGATATCTGTATCCAGCGCGGCATTGAGGATTACGACAGCAAAATTATCAGTATTACTTCAGCATGCCTGAAAAACAATTATTTCTATACGTCTTTTGTAAACATCCTGAAGCGGATGTCCGCCGGTGAAAAAGGATGCTTTGCATGGGCGATGACATATCAGGAAGCAGTCCGCGAAGGGATTTCAAAACAGTCATATTTTGACGACCAGAGGAAAGATATGACGGAAGAGAAATTCATGATGGAATATGAAAGCAAATTCCTTGGCGCTGCAGAGGGCGCTGTGTTCCCGTTTGAACTGACGGATAAATGCAGGACGCTGAAGGACGTGGAAATTGCACAACCGGCGAAGTCAACGGTTGAATACGTGATGTCGCTGGATATTGCGACGTCAAGCGCGAGCAATGCGGACAACGCTGCGCTGACGACGTTTAAACTGGTGGAACTCGAAAACGGCGGGTACCTGAAACAGGTTGTGCGTATTCAGACATTCAAAGGGAAACGGCTTGACGCACTGGCAACTGAAGTGCGGAAAAACCTTGTGCTGTTTCCAAATACGATCAAGGTTGTGGTTGACGTACGCGGCCTTGGCGACGCATTCCCGCAGTTCATGTGCAAACCGTGGACTGACCCAGGAACCGGAAAGGAATATCCTCCGCTGGTCCGTGATGACGAGCCGAGCATTATTGACAATGCGGTCCCGCTGATTCATCCGTTTATTGCGACGAACCTGATGAACCAGCAGATGGTCAATATGACAACGATTGCGCTTGAACAGGAAAGCCTGCAGCTTCCGATCAATTCGCGGTATATCATCAACAACAAGATTGCTGAAAGCGACGACGACGCGGAAGGGACCGGCAGAAAACTGTCGGTCGCGGAGAAAGCGATCTTTGTGGAAGCGGACGCATTGCAGATTGAAATGGGAAACATTATCGGGCGCCAGGGCGCAAATGGCAATGTGCTGTTCGACAGTGCGAAGTCAACGATGCACAAAGACCGGGTGAGTTCTCTGATGATGGGAATTCATTATATTACAGGACTTGAAGAAATTCGCAAACGGAAATATATGCGCGGCAATACGCCGATGGTGGTTGGTATTGTCGGATCGATCAGATAAAACAGGAGGTGGAAATAATTGGCAAATATAGTTGACGCTGCAAGTGCATATAATGATCAGAGGCCGAATGCTTCCGCCTTTGCTGTTGCTGAAACATTGAATGATGTATCAAGCACATACAATGAAAGATCGATCACTTTTAATGGGTCGCTGAATGATTATAATTATGAAGCACTGCTGAGACAGAAACAGCAGAATATCAATAAGTTCTATGAACTTGGAGATTACTTTGTTGACGCTGATGATCTTGTTGGCGGTGCTGTTCGTCATATCCTTGTGCCTTTCAGCCTGATTGACGGATATTACCTGACGGGTGGGACACAACAGACACAGGATAAATATTATGAATGGTTTGAACGGATTTCGCTGAATGAAAAACTGCGGAGCTGGTTCTATCAGTATTATGTATTCTATAATGTTTATTTTTCCTTGATGGAAGACGGCGATCTTGTTACGCTTCCGCCGCATCTGATGCGGATTACAAACGTTGCTGTTAACGGTAATCCGCTGACGGAATTCAATGTTAAGTCATTGAAGCAGGACTTGCGCAAGAATGCACAAAAGTCATGGAAGAAATTCCTTGATGACGAAGAGATGAATATCCGGATTGCAGGATATCCGAAAGAGATTACCGAAGCGCTCAAGAAAAATGTCGAGTGGGTACAGCTTGACCCAAAGAGTACGTGGGTATGGCAGGGTGACAAGCCGGAATGGAGCAGGTATGCAATTCCGTTAATTACAACCGCGCTGATTCCGCTTGGGCAGAAAGCATTGATCCGTGCGCAGGAAGACGCGTTGCTGAACCTTGCGGCGGCGAGTTTTGTTCATGGCGCGGTCGGTTCTCCGAAAGACAGTACGGTGGTTGTGGATACGCCGATTCTGGACGCTGTTCTTTCTATTACAAAGAAAGCCATGAAGGCTGGCGGCGGCATCGCTATCACGAATGACTGCGTGAAGTATTCCGTGATCCAGCCGGACCTTGACCATTTCTATGAAGCAAATAAATATAAAAACGTAAATGAATCGATCCTGAGCGCATACGGAATTAATGCGACAGTATCGTCCGGGGCTGATAATTCTGTATCGTTCGGCACAAGCCAGATCAGCACGAAACTTGTTTCCATGAGGATTAATGCTGCACGGCAAAGCATGTGCAAATTAATGAACAAAATTATGAGAGCGGTTAACGGTTCGCCTTATGGATTGCCGAGGTCCAATGATAAAAAGCTTCCTACATTTGTTATGCCTATCAGTGACCTGACGCAGGTTGAAGCATTCCAGGCTGAATGCATGAAACTGTATGAGAAGGGCGTATTGAGCACAAGGACGCTGCTTGATTCTTATAACGTTGATATTGAAACAGAATACCAGCGGAAGAAAGAAGAGATCAACAGCGGGAAAGCTGAAGTGTTCGTGGCACCCGGAAAAAACAATCAGGGCACTGATAATAATGAAGGAACGATTGGACGTCCTACATTGGATGACAGTGAACGCCAGAGTGATCCCGGCAACAGTGAAACGGGACGCAACCCCAAGCCTTCTGTACCTGAAGGTTCGGAAGCGCAAGAGTAAAGGCCGGTGATGCAGCATGAGAGATAATACGATTACAGTAACAGTCGGAGAGAAAACTTATGTGAAGACAGATCCGGCATTTCAGTATGACTACGGCCTGAAACTGATTATCGAGGGTGTTGAGCTTCCGGAAGAATATGAAGTACAGTTCGGCAACACGAAGAGCGCGGCGAACAAAACGGTAACCGGGGACGCTGAAGGCGTGATGATTCCTGATGAATATCTGCGGAACGGCGAAGATATCCACGCTTACCTGTATCTTCATACAAGCGAGGATGACGGGTTTAGCGTATATCATATTCATATCCCGGTCATCAGACGTGCAGCCATTGACGATGAAGAGATCACGCCGATTGAACACAGGGCGATTGAGAAAGCTCTGGAAGCCCTGGCGATAGCAGTTGATGAAACAGAACAGAATGTGCTGAACTATCCGTACATTAATGATGACCATTACTGGATGGTGTATGACGCGGAGCAGGGCGGGTTTGTAAATACCGGCGTCAAGGCAGACGGCGAAAGTGCTTTCGACCTTGAAATCGGCACGGTTACCACACTGCCGCCCGGAGCGGATGCAACGGCGAGTGTGACATGGGAAGGGCAGACAGCCAAGCTGAATCTTGGACTTCCTGCAGGAGATACTTCCAACCTTGTTTCAATCCATGACGAGCGGACAAATACTGCACAGGTTACGGTTTACGACGGCGCTGACAACCTCGGCGTTGACGATATCCAAATCGGGATTGAACCGATCCAGGCAGGAAGCGGAGAACCCGGTCCACGGAACATCAGGCGTATCAGCGGCGTAACCGGCGTAACGCTTGTTCGTGAAGCAGGAGACGATACCGTAACATATGAAACATTGTTTGAAGATGAAGCAGGTACCGTATACAGCGGCGTGTTTAATCCTATGACAGGCAAACTTGCGGTTGACAGGGTGCTGGTTACAAAACGGTGTGTCGATATGGACAACGTTGATATACAGCCGGGTTGGAACAACAGCGGGATCAGGGAAATCGTCGGGGATAATGTTTCCGGTGTTTTTACAAACCAGACGCTGAATGTCGGAACAAGTTACGGTGTTGATACAACGGGGGATAATGATCTTCTGTACCTTGACTACGACCATTACCATATGCGGCAGTCTGAATGGAAAAACACAGAGATAACGGTTCAGGTATGTGTGATGCTGGCGGAACCTGTTGAGTATACGTTTGATTCGTATATCCCGACGGTTCAGCTTGGCGAAAACACGTTTACGGTAACCGGAGGAAAGATCGCTTACCTCAAGTACCCGTGTGACACAAAAGCATATGTAGACCATAAAATCGCCGAGGTTCAGGCCTTGGTGCTTGAGCATTAAAAGGGGTGATCCGAATTGTCAAAAAGGGAACGCAGGGTAATTCAAGCTTTTATCAACTGCGTAAAAAGCGGGGAGTATACATTGAGCTATGCGATCCTGCTGCTGGAAGATGATGAACGCTACGGGTGGTTGAGCGAAGAAGCGAAAGAAGCGTTTTACGCGGAATTCGAAGAATAATTGCGTAGAGGAAGCCAACTCCTTGAACGCGGACCTGTCTGCATGACAGGTCTTTTTTAGTTGGCAGAAACACTTCTGGTAACACGCCGAAAGGCTGTTATATATTACTTCAAGTTTTTAACACCTGTCCTCCTACTGGTGCTAGAGACGTGTAAGGAATGATTAGCATGGAGAACGAACAGAAAAAGCTGGTACTCCTTGCTTCAGAAGTAACGATTGCCGAGGAAGATGAAAAGCTTAATCCGGTATTCCTTTCGATTGAAATGAAACTGGCGGACTCTGCCGGTAACAGAAACAATCAGGGAATTACAGCGGCGTTCATCAGCGACCTGATTAACCGTCAGGAAGAATTTGAATGCCTGCCGTTTTATGCGGATGTGAAAAATCTTCTGGCAAGGAATTACGACAACTTGGGGCATATGTACAACAAGGTGACGAAAAAGTTTTCGTCTACACAGATCGGAAGTCTAACAAATTTCTATTCAGAGACTGATAACGACGGTGTAATCTCCTTGTACGCAACTGCTCGTGTGCCGAAGCGAGAAAAAGATATTTGTATCAGGCTGGCTGAGTTGTACGAGCTTGAGAAGTTAAATGTGAGTTTCGAGGTTAGGTATAATCCGGAATATACCATCGAAAAAGATGGAGTTCTGTATATTGATGCCAATGAGGAAAATGCATTAACTGGAATTGCGCTCGTATCTGTGCCTGCATGTCCTGATGCAACTGCTCTCGATATGGTTGCTTCGGTTGCTGATGATTCCGAGGAAATCGTTGCTGAAAGCGAAGAGCAGGCAGAACGAGGTGAAATTGATCCGATGAAAGAAAACGAATTGATCACCGCTGAAGAGAAGGAAGTAACAACCCAGGAAGAGGTAGTTGCTGAAGCTGAAGCAGAACAGATTAGCGCTGAAGATGTACAGGCTGCTGTTGCGGAAAGCGAAGTTGCTGAAGCGAGTGACGAAGGAACCAGCGAATCCGGCGAAAACACCGTTGTTGCTGAACAGGAAGAAGCGAACGCTGAAGTCCTGGAGCATTCCGTTGACACTCACGAGAGTGTTGAAGACTGGGGCGGAGGACCCGTGCATGTGTTTGAATATCGCGAGCGTGTGATTGAAACCATGGACGATGCGGAGGCCCTGGTTGCCGAACTGGACGCGAAGATCACAGAGCTTGAAGAAATTAAGAGCAAGTACGATGCGATCGTTGTTGCGGAACAGGAAAAAGTGCTGGCTGAAAAACGTGCAAATGCCAAGGCGTTTGCGGAAAAGCAGGGCCTGAATATTCGGGACGTTGCTGTAGCGGAGGCTATTGAAAAACTCGATTATGAGAAAATTGCTGAACTTTCCATGGCAGAAGAACAGGAACCAGAAGAAGTGAAACCTGAAAAGCAGGAAATCACGCTGGCAAGTTTTGTTGACATGGAAGTTAGTAATGATAAGTATGGCGGACTTTTGAGCCGCAAAAATAAGTAATACAGGAGGAAACTGAATATGGCTGGATATTTCCGTAGAGCTGAAGCTTTCAATTATCTTGGAAGCGAAAAGGCTGGAGAAGCCCTGGCTAACGGCGTGTTTGTTTCTATCACCTCTAACGGCGTGAAGAAACTGACGGCTGCTGGCGATTCCGAATTCCGTGTAGCCGAGAAGACCACCCTGTGGGGACTCCCCGCGCTGGTGCTGATCTGTGTGGTTCCGGGTTCCGGAGAAACTTATGTTGTTGAAAACGAATTCGAGGACTATGGTGACAAGGATTTCAACTATGCTGCCTATGAAGTCCCGACCGGACACTATGTGAAAATGCGTCGGCCTAACATCAACGATGAGCTGATTATCAGCGTTGATAGTACCACTTATGCCGCGCTGTCTGTTGGCGATACCGTGAAGCCGGCTTCCGGCGGCGGCGTTGCCAAGAAGAGTACTTAATTGAGAAGAGGTGAAACGTAATGGCTATCGAAATCTATAAGGATTCTAATGTGATTGACGTGGTCGTAGCCTCTGCTCGGAAGGAAAACCTTGACAGTGAAGTTCGCGAGAACGCTAATAAGCTGATCAAGGATCTGGCTGCTGACCCCACTCCCAATAACCGGTATCAGATCGCTCAGATCGTCCGCTTTGCTGCGAATGAAATCGTGAAGCGTGATACCAACTGGCTGGACTTGATTGCTGACACCAAGCGTGTTGGCTATGGTGATAAGGCTTCCTTCGATGTGAAACTGAGCGGCGTTCGTGCTTTCATTCAGGCGAAGGGCGCTACCACTCCCCGGACCAAGAATGGCCGGAAGAGCATGTCCATGGACACCATTGCCGTGTCTGCCCGTCCTGTTGTGAATATCGTTGAAATGCAGAACGGTCTGGCGAACATGGCCGACCTGGTGAATGATGCTTCCTACCAGATGGAATGCCAGATCAACAAGTATGTGCAGGGCGTCCTGAACACTGCGGCTCCGAACTGGGCTGCTCCTTACTACGGCTCTGGCTCCACCGGCCTGGTAAAGGCTACGATTGACCCCATGATCCTGCATTGGCTGCGGATCGGCGGCGGTGCTACCATCCTGGGCGATGTTGGCGAGCTGAATAAGCTGGCTGCTCTGACCGGATTTACCTCCACCACCAATACCCAGCAGTATGCCGACCAGATCATCGTTGAGCAGAACGCTGCTGCCTTCATCGGCACCTATCTGGGCGCGAAAGCGATCCAGCTGGTGAACCCGCTGATGGAAGACGGTACGGATAACTTCGTCTTCGATACCAAGAAGCTGTACATCCTGCCTAACGCTGTGGATCCCGGCATGCGGCCTCTGAAGGTCGTGTTCGAGGGAGATATCTTCTCCATCGATAATACCAATATCGACGACCTGAGCTACGAAGTGCGGCTCGATCAGTACTTCAATGCTGCTGTCGCGTATGGCGATCGTCCTTACATGAGCGTTTACGCCGACCTCAGCACCTAATCGACCTCGACATTGGGGCGGGTGTTGCCGTAACAGGCAGCACCCTCCCCGTTTTTTAATTGAAAAGGAGCAAGGAAAATATGAGTGAAAGAATCAGACTGCGGAATCCGCAGACATTTAATGTAGGCATTGTAACGATTGATAAACCGTATGGCCTGAATATTGCGCCGGGAAGTTTTACGATTGTGACAAAGGATGATATCGACTTTCTGATGGCGACAAGTACAATTCTCCAGAAGGGAGTTCTCCGGATTGAAGGGGAAGAAAAGAAAGAAGTTCTGGAGAGCATGGGTGTTAAAGAAGAAGATAACGCGAACTTTATGAGCGATGAAGATATTAAAAAGAAGCTGTCCATGAATGCGAACCAGCTGAAGAAATGGCTGAACTCCGACGAGATTGAGCCTTATGTGCTGGATAAGATCGCAAATATTGCAAAGGATTTGAACCTGAGTATGAACAAAATTCAGGTGATCCAGGACAGGATTCCGAGCTTCGAGTTTCTGGACAAATAAAATATGAAAGGGTGAGCGCATGTGACGGACATTATGAATCTGGCACAACGACTGTACAGACGGATCAAATGGCAGGAGATTCCGGAGCAGATGGACAGCAATGATCTTGTCGATCTGCTTGAAGATGCTATTCGGATGCTGTATGTGATCAGCGGTCGTACCTTTCAGTTTTCAGAAGACAAATTTAAAGACAAGAAGATTATTGAAATTCCACCGGAAGAAGAAGGCGGCGAGCCTCAGTACGAGGAAGTCGAGGGCGTGTTTTTTGAAGACGACCTGATGCTTGACGAACAGGAATGGGTGCTGCTGGAGGGTGAGATTGCGTTCTATAATCTTGCGCTGTCAAATGTGGACGACCTGCAAAGCTATACAACTGACGCAATGTCGGTAACGCATGGCGACAAACCGTACAAGAATATCAAACAGACAATTGACGACAGGAAAGCCAAGCAGGATGTGGTGTGGACCCGGATGGTTCGGTATAACCAACTGGGGGTGTCCGGATGAAAGATGTTAAAGAGATTGTTGTAAAGGTAACATACCGGGACAAAGATCTTCAGCCGACATACACAAGGACATATACACTACAGGAATATGTTGACGCAATCCGGTCGGATTTGCAGAGTCTGGTAGGCGAGGCGGAAACGCTTGGTTATATTGCGAACGACAATAAACCGAAGGAAGAGTGGAGCGACGAAAGCTTCGCGGTATTCAGCCGTGTTAAGCATAAATTGCTGGATAAGGCGGGGGAGATCGGAAGGCTTCCTTCAAATTTGCAACTGCGGACACGCGAGCCGCTTTCCGAATATATGGCTCGACTTCTGAACGGGGAGGATGAGGCATATGGCGAAAGTTGTGTGGGACAGGGAAGATGACATCAGGAATGCAAAGAGCACAATTAAGTTTAAACAGAAACCAAGCCGGGAAAATTTTAAACCGCCAGCCAGGATTCTGACAGACTTCGAGCGGCTGCTCAAGCATGACGTACCGAATGTCAACTGGACTTTTGAACTTGTCCATAACTGGTATTACGTCAGTACACAGACAGACGAAAGCCTTGAACACCTGACACAGAAACAGCTTGTGGATATGTATGACGGCGGTTGCCGGATCATCAGGATTCATCATGAACATATAAATGAAGATGATGACGAAGAGGAATCCGTCAATATTTACTATTCGCTGAACGCAGACGGGACATATGAACGGACAAATGATTATGAACCCGAATATATCCGTGCACAGCAGACGTCGATTGACTGGAAGTCCAAGATCGGCAACTCTGATATGAGTACAAACTTCAAAACTGATTATACACACGAAGTACAAAAGGGTGATTATGTAATCCGCGAGGACGGCATGCTGTTTATGCTGAACTGGAATATCACGCTTCACGCAAACAACCAGGCGACGCAGAGCACAGAATGCAATGCGGTTGTTGATGTTACCCGTGAATTTATGCCGGTTGTAGACAGCAAAGGTTATGTGATTACACAGGGAGGTCGCAGGCCGGTTGCAGCAAACCTTCCGATCAACCATACAGAATATGCCGGACGTCCTGATTACAGCGGCGCAAGCTTGCAGGCAGGTATGCATCCTGACCACCTGATTACAGTTACTTGCCAGTGGAATACAACGACAAGGAAAATCAGGCTGGATGACGAGATGGTTATCGGAGATTTTACTTACAGGGTTATCAATATATCGCTGGCGGAAGTCAATATTGATAAAGATTACGGCATTCTGGTCCTGAACGCGAAACGTGTTGCAGGCGGGAGCGTGAACGGCGATGAGTGATTTTAAGCCGAATAAACTTTCTTTTAATGTCGCAGCCTGCATGAACACAATCAAAGATTTACTTAATCTTCGCCTTGATACGTTATCCCATCAACTTGTCAATATTGTTTGTATGGAAATACAGACAAATGGCAACGGGTCAAGCGAGATGAGGGCGTTGGCAATTCGCAATGTAAAAGAAACAAAACGAGAGATTACAAACGACCGTGTGTTGCTTGAAGTTGGGATAGACACAGACAGTCTAAAAGATAATGAGGAAGTATTTGTTAACGTATCGGTTGTGTTACACGGGAATATGAAAGGCAATAGCTGGACGTGGCGTGACGCTGCGGTAATGTACACAAAACCAGGAGTCGTTACTTATGGCAAAGAAAACGGAATTGCTTCGGACAAAAGGGTACACGTTCCGAAATGGTATAAACCGAGAGCAATGCCTGGTTTTGCACAGCAGGATGTAAGCAAATATATCTCTGAAAATACAGATGTGGAAATCAACCATCATGTTGAGGATTTTATGAATATCGTCAGCAGAGACATAGATAATTTCGACTGGTCACAATTTGTTATAGTGAGGTGATGCGGATGGCGGAAGCGGATCGCTATGTAGAGAAAACACGCACATGGCAGGACAACTGGAATAATGTCGTCCGCAACGAAATCTATCCTGATGAGAAACTGAAGGAACTGATGCTTGTCCCGATCGAGACAGACATCGTCAAGTTTACTGATAAATATTTTATCCGTGACGGTTCCACGGATGAATTGCTGACAAATGAGAAGGTTCGTATTGTACACCATGACGCGGAAGGGTTTGATACATTCAACCATAACGTAAAGGGTAAATACCGCCAGTTCGACATATTTGTCAGCGAGGACGTCGAGCACACGGCGTCCGAAGACTGGCTGCAAAGCAGGCAGGTCCTTATTGCCGAAAGGCTGAAATATCTCCTGCTTCGGAAGCGTAACTGCCAGAACCTGCGCTTCTACTATCAGGATGAATACGATATGTGGACAAAAACAGTGGGCTACAAAATGTATCGGCTCACTGTTTTTTATAAAATTACAGTTTAATCTTCGACCATTTTAGGAGGAGTGGAAGAAGAAATAAACAAGAAAGAAAAACAAGGAGGAAATCGCGATATGCTTTATATTGACAAATATGATGGTTATATTGCGGACGTGCCGAACATTGAGTTTGTGCGTTGCGATGGTACGGTGTTTGCGTATGATGAACTGACCAGTGCAAGTATGACTGCTGGACACAACATGATCACGATCACCGGTGGTCAGGGCAACTTCCCGCTGGCGTACATTGATACTGACTCCACGCTGGAACTGACCTTTGAAAGTGCGAAGTTCACCACTGAAATTTTTGAAATGGCGAACGGCGTCCAGGCTGTCCAGGGTGACTTTGGTATCCGTGAAAGCGCCCGTTATGAAGTTGTAACCGGCCTGAAGATTAACCTGCCCTTTGAAGTGCAGGAAGGCAGTGTTTACATCCGTGGTCTGGAAGAGGCTTCTACCGCTGGCTCCGGCAAGTATGTGGTTACGATTACCCAGTCTGCTGCCGCTGTTGACGGTGCGACCGAGATCGCTTTCTATGAGGGCGATGTGACGGTTGGTCAGACGGTCCGTGTTTCCTATAAGCGCCGGATTATCGACGCCAACAAGGTTCCGGTCAAGACCACGTCCACGACCGCGAAAGGCGAACTGTATGCACATTGGCCGCTCTATTCGGACGGGACATCCTGCGCGGACGCGAGCGTCAAAGGCCTTCTGCACCTGCACATCTATCGTTGCCGTGTAACAGCGCTGCCCGGATTCAGCAACAGCTACAAATCTGCGGGTTAACCATATAGCCCCCTATAACAGCAATGTTATTTGAAAACTCGTCTAAACGGGGAAAGTCCTGTTGAAAAGCAGGATAACCTACCGTGCTAAAAATTCAGCAAATTTCCAATTGTAATAAAGGAGTTTTATGGAAGCAAATTATACTGTGTATATGCACGAGAATAAAATCAACCATAAAAAATATATAGGAATTACAAGTAAAGATCCTGAAGAAAGATGGAAGAAAGGGACAAATTACAGAACATGCCGTGCGATTCGGAGAGCATTTGAAAAGTACGGATGGGACGGATTTGAACACAAAATCCTTTTCCAAGGATTGACACGGGATGAAGCCTGTGAAAAAGAAATCCAATTAATATCCGAATATGATACAAGAAATCCAGAACATGGATACAATATCTGTGTTGGTGGCGGCGGAACTGTCGGGTGTGTTTTTACTGAAGACAGCCGGAGAAGACAGAGCGAAAAACTAAAAGGACCAAATAATCCGAATTATGGAAAGCCAATGTCTCCGGAACGCAAAGCGCAATTGCTTGCGATTAATCTTGGCAGTAAACATTCTGAAGAACACAAAAGAAAAATAAGCGAGAGTTGCAAAGGAAAGATTCATCATGATGAAGCTTTTAAACAAAGACTCTCGGAAAGAAACAAGCGACCCGTCATCAGAGATGACGGGATTTATTTTGCCACGGTTGATGAGGCTGCGGCAAGTGTAGGAGTTACTCCTTCCGCGATTTCAAATGCAATGAGGCGCGGACAACGAAGCGGCGGATATTATTGGAAACATGCTGAATTAAAAGCCTAACGACTATCTCTTATGAGAGTAGGGCGCAAGCGATTGGCGCTCGAAATGGCGAGGCTCCCCCTGGGAGCGTGATATAGTCTGCTCCCCATGGTAACATGGGGCTGTCGAAAGACGGCAATGAAGTAGCGATTCATTGTGAACACGAAGGACCAACGGTTTGACCTTTGCTGCTATGAACCCGAAGCGTGGTAATAACGAGATGTACGATCTCGTGTACGAGCCGATGGATGCGAACGGCAACATCAAGACCAAGTCCAGCGCTGCGAGCGTTGACTGGGACTAATTGACAACTGAATAATTATACTCCGGCCCTCAGAGGGCGGATAAAGGAAATTTAGAGGAAAGGACGGGGATACTGTTTCGAGAGATCAGTATCCCCTCTTTCTTTTTATCTGTAAAGGAGAAAGGATATGGCAAGAACGAAAGCAATGCCTGCAGAGAAGCAGGAAGTAAAAATGAAACCGGAAGCCGGACAGGAAAGCATGCCGACACCGGAAAAGACGGAAGCCGTAAAAGAACTGCCGAAGGTGGGGGTTCCTGAGAACACGGTTGTGATCGGCGGCAAACTGATTGAGATTAAACCTACGAAATTGAAATATCAGCGGAACAGGACCGCTGTTTTTTACCATATATTAGAAATGTACCCGTTGGCGGATGTGCTTGCGATGGGCGCCAATTCTTTCGGCGACGGACTGGACGGCGACAAGAAGCTGTATGACTGGCTTGTTGCCGTGACGGACGATGAGGAATTGATCCGTGAACATTATGACGAGATTGATTCTGACATGGTCTACAGGATGCTTGAAATCTTCAGGCGTGTCAACAAGATTTCGGAGCTGGAGGAAAAACTAAAAAACGCAAAGACTCCGGGGGAGGCCTGACGCTTGACCGTGCGGTGGCACTGATTGCAACTCACCTCGGAGTGGTTGATGAAGAACAGATTAACGAAATGAGTTATGTATTTTTCAGCGACGTGCTGGAAGAACTCGGACACAAACTGAATTACGATGCGATTATTAACTATGCAGGCAACAGTTTTGTTGAAAAGAGCTGGGACATGATTATGGACAGCAACCCGATGACAATGGGTGACGGCGAACACATGTCCAGAAGGAATGCACAGACGTTTGCGGACTTCTTCGGGAAAGCGAGAACGATTGCGCCTGGTAGTTACCAGGGAGCAGCAGGAAAGGAATAAAGGATATGAAAAGTAAGAAAATTAACTTTAAAAAATATGCGGACATGCATGACGAAAAAGAAATAACAGGGAAAGACGGAACGGTTATTCTTGTGAAAAACCATATTTCTTACGCAGATAAAGTCCAGATGGCGAGGGATGTTATTGAGAACTGCGTGATGATCCATGACGATTCATGTTGCTATGAAAGCCATGATATCAACGCGGAGAGAATTAAGGCGATGGTTCGGTATTATACGAACGTGCAGGTGGATGATGCAACGGCTGACGAGGTTGCCGACTTTATGATCAATAACGAGTTGCTTGGACAGGTTCGTGAATATATCCATGACGATTATTTTGAAGCCGAAGATATTTATATTACCTTGATGAACATGGTCATGGAAGTTTATACGGATGATATGTCGCTGAAGAAAGCGATCAAGACAAGCTTTGGATTCTTGTTCAACGGCGAGGATATTACCGAATCACTGGCAAAAGCTGAGATGACGAAAGATACAATGTTCAAGGCGCTGGATGCGATCAATAAAAAAGAACAGGAAGAAAAAGAAAAGATTGATGACGGACGGCTGAAAGTCGGAAACAATATCCTGAACTTTGCAAGAAAAGAATAACAGAACCCGCCATGGCTGGCGGACTTTTTTATAAGGGAGTGATGGCATGGCGGATAAATGTATTGGTAAGCTTTATCTTGATATCAGTCAGGTAAAGAAAGATATAGACGAGGTTAATGAGTTTCTATCAAAGATTGGCGCTAACATTAATCTCGAAGATAAGCTAAGTAAGAGTATCGGTAAGGCACTTAATAATCTGGTTGCAGAAGCGAAGAAAGCCGGAAGCGAAGCAGAAAAAGCTCTGAAGAATGCTGTGAACCTTGATACCAAAGGCGGCATTGAGAGTACAATGCAAAGAGTCACGACAACCGTAAACACATATGTTCGTGAGGTAGACAAGGCCGGAAATGCTACCGGGAAACTGGTTGGCACAGTACAAACAGGGTTCGACGCAGCCGGAAACAAGATTAAAGAATTTGCAGACTCAACCGGAGCAATCACGAAACGAACAGAAGAAGTAAAGAATTCTGTTGAAGAGCAGATTGATGCTATGTGGAAGCTCCATGATGCTGAAGAACAGGCATATAGCAAACAGGGAGAGGCTGCTGTTCAAGCAGGATTAAAGCGAGAGGAAGCCGCAAGAAAAGCAGCCCAAGCTGAACAGGAACGGTCTGCAAGAGAAGTTGCGACGATGGAGAATGATCTCGCAAGGAAAGAAGCTGCAGAGGATGCTGCTCTTGAAAGAAAGATAAGCGCGGATGCAGCTGCACAGGAGAAATTAAGACAGCAATCTATTGAAACAGAATTTGCCCGTGAGGAGGCAAGAAAAAAGGAAGCTGCCGCAGAAGAAGACCTGATTCATAAAGAAGTTGCCGCTATGGAAGAGGCTATTGAACAGGAGAAGGCAGTACTTGATAAACAGGTCCAGGCTTACGAAGAGGCTGAAGAGAAGAAACGTCAGGCAAGTATTAATGCCGAATTTGCCCGTGAAGAAGCAAGGCAACGCGCTGCGCAGGAAGAAGAGGATTTGATCCAAAGAGAAATTGCTGCCATGGAAGAATCTATCCAGAAGCAACAGGAAGCAGCGCAAAAGCAATTTGAAACTGACCAGATCAACAGGGCAAAACAGGCGTATTTTGAATTAACAGACGCAATCAAAAATTATAACACTGCTAAAAATGACAAAGATTCTGACGGCATGGCGACCGCACAGAAAAGAATCGATGCGGCGATGCAGGAAGTTAATGCGATTCGTGAAGTTGTTAACGCAAGTGACATGGAAGCGAATGCAAAGCAGCAGGTTCTTAATTATCTTCAACAATGCGTGACAGCCGAACATCAGCATGGCGTAGAAGTAAAAAATACTGCCAAATCAACCGGCGAACTTGAATCCCAGGTTACCGGGTTGTTGACGCGGTACATTAGTCTGACAGCGGCAATCAGGGCAATAAACGGGTTAATTCAAAATACCGTTGAATATGTATCTGAATATTCTGATAAGATGAATGAAATTCAGATGATTACCATGAAGACCGATGATGAGATTTCACAGCTTGCCAGTACGTACAGGAATATTGCCGCTGACATGAGCGTCAGTTCACTTGATATGGCTGATGCTGCGATTTACTTTACACGCCAAGGTCTGGCAGCGGAAGAAATTGAAAAACGTCTGAAAAATGTTACGATGTACGCGAAAGCAGCGAACGTTGAATTTAAAGACGCTTCTGAAATCATTACTTCAGTCGTTAACTCTATGGGCCTTGTTGCACAGCAAGCAGAAGACGGCAGGAATGCAACACAGCGTGTTGCTGACGTATTCCTGAATATCGGCGATAACGCGGCTACAAGCGGTCAGGAAATTGGTGAAGCCATGCAGAAAGCTGCTGCATCTGCCGGTGCTTTCGGCGTATCTATGGAATGGCTTGCCGCGTATATTGCAACTGTATCTGAAACAACCCGTCAGGAAGCGAGAACAATTGGTACCGCATTTAACACCATTATTGCCCGTCTGCACCAGATTAAACAAACCGGTTATAATCAGGAAGACGAAACAAGGGTTAACGATATCGCGAAAGCATTGTCAAAGATTGATGTTGTCCTGATGGACCAGGAAGGTAACTGGCGCGATATGGAAACGATCCTGGAAGAGGTTGCTGATAAATGGGGCGGTCTTGACGGCAAAACAAGGTCCTATATCGCGACCACGATGGCAGGCGTTAAACAGCAGAACGTGTTCCTTGCCCTGATGAATGATATGTCAAAGGGTGTTGAAAACGGGAGCCGTGCTTTTGAACTGCACGAAAAAGCTATAAACTCGGACGGTGTTGCTGCAGAAAAATACGCTGTTTATCTTGATAGCGTAACTGCGTCTCAGGAACGGCTCACGGTTGCACAAGAGAATTTCTATTCTTTGTTGGATGACGATGTAATAAAGACTTGGAATAATACACTTGCTGACGTTGTTAATTCTATTTCAGAAGCAGCGGAACAAACTGATGGATTAACTTTGATTCTGCCTGTTGCGATTGGACTGATTTCAGCGTTTGCGATTGCGATAACACATGCCGGTGGTGCATCCGCATTGTTTGCGAGTATATGGGAAAAACACCCGGTATTACTTGCAATATCTGCTGCAGTTGCAGCTGTTGCTGGATTAACACTTATTGTAAGCGAAATTATCAGCGCAGCAGAAACGGCTGAAGAAAAGATGAGCCGCCTGAATAAAACAATTGAGGAATCCAGTTCAAATGTAAAGTCGTTACAATCAACAAGGGACGAATTCAATCAATTGTTTGAAAAAATACAGAGTGGCGCCGAGTTAACATCTTCTGAATTAGCCAGGTATAATTCTCTTCTGGATGAAATAGCAGAATTATCTCCCGGCGCGAAAGCAGGAGTTGATCATTTAAGAGACAGCCTATATGACCAGAAGACTGCCGCGCAGGAGACAAATGATGAACTTGAGCGGATGATTAAAAACCAGCAGACAATCACTGCTCATGCTCTTGCGGAAAAATATTCAAATATGAATCCTTCCTCAAAGAGCAAAGCAAATGATCTTGCAGTTGCTATGTCTAACTGGGACGAAGATTGGGCAAACGGCGGGACATCTGAATCTGGCAGGTTTGCCAGTTCCCTTTACAATGCGTTTGCATCTGCGTCCGGTGTGTCAACACGTAAAATGCAAAGCATGATCGACAGTTATAATTACGGTGATTTCAGGCGGGTAAACCACAAGGTTCTCTCACAGGAAATCTATGATGAAATCAAGAATAAGCTTGAGGAGTATAAAAATCTTGATATAGATACCGCTGAATTATGGAGATCAATTGGTAATTATATCTGGGGCAAATATGCCGATACGGCAGACATGAAGGAATCAACAGAGCTGATGATGGATGTTATCAATGGTTCTGTTGACGAAGTTCTTGCTGGCGTGGGGCAGCACCTTGATGCTGTTCAAACGCAGGCTTTCAGGAATCAGATCATGAAGGCTATTCTCGGCGACGATAACCAGTTGAGCGAGGAAGAATATGCAAGCTACGGTGACCGTATCGCAGAAATTGTTCTGAAGGCAGCTGCAAATGGTTTCGATCCGGAAAAGATTATTTCAGACGGAGAATTGCAAGCTGCACGAAAAGAACTTACAGACGGACTTATTGACAGCATCATGGATTTCTCCGGCGTTGAGGCCCTTACGGGCGGCATGTGGATGAAGCTTGATCTTTCAACACTTGAACAAATTGATACCATGTTGAAAACAACTGGTGTTACAATTCAGGATATTGAAAAGATTATGGCAGAGTCGAGTTCAGTTGACGAGTTTACTAACAAACTGAAAGAACTGGGTAAAACACTTGAGGAAAGCGGCGGAGAAGAGGGAAAACCAAAGTCACTGAAGGAATTAACAAAGGAAGTAAATGATTCAGTAAAAGACATAAAAGCCCTTGACGCCGCGATTAAGAGTATCCAGAAAGACCCTCAAAATATTAATTACAGCGACATCCTTGGACTTGCGGAAGCTCATCCGGAATTATTGACAGTTATCGGTGATACGGATGCATTGCTGAAAAAACTGAAAGAGGTAAAAGCAGAATCCAAAAATCAACAGCGTGATTCTTTGAGAAATATGATTCTTAGCAATGAGAAAACTATGGCTGGCAGCAAATATGCTGACAGCGGATTTGCAACGCTGAAGGATTACAGAGACTCTTTAACGGATGAAGCAGCAATTGCAGAGTTTGATGCCGAGATCGAAAAAATGATCGATGGATGGCAGAAGGCTAATGAAGACGCGAAGAAAGCAGCCAAAGAATCCAAGGAAGAAGCGAAGGATGCGAAAAAAGCCTTTAGCGATACAGTTAAAGAAGTTGAATCACTTGACAAAACGATTGAGAAGCTTCAATCGAAGAAGAAAGTTGATTTCTCCGATCTTGTTGATCTGTCAACAGCACATCCTGAAATTATGGCATTTGCAGGCGACGCGGATAAATTGATTGAAATCCTGCAACGTCTTAAAGCACAGGCTGAAACAAATGTAAAGAATAATCTAAAAGATTATATGCTTGATAGCGAGGATTATTTCAAAGAAAGCGAACATTACGATCCTCGATTTAAAAACATGCGCGAATACATTACAGACCTGCGTGATTCAAGGGATGCAAAAGAGAATTGGAAAGATGTTGCAGATGAGGTGGATAATGCTGCTCAGAATATTGTTGACGCAGCAAAAGAAACTAAAGACGCTGCCGAGTCCTGGCTGGAAGCACAGGCGAAGATCGCTGAGATCAACGAGGAAGTCAACTGGGCGAAGAGCAATAACTTTGAGGACCAGATCAATGCGCTCCAGGGTGCTATAGAAAGCGGCGGCATTGAATCCGCGATTGAATTGTTTGAGAGCTGGACTGATGAGATGCAGAAAGCTGTTGCTTCTGAATATCCTGCGCTTATCAAGATAATGGGTAATACCAAGAAAGCCATGAAGGAGCAGGGCGACCAGACAGAAGTACTTACGAAACAAACAAAAGAAATGAAGGCTACTCTCGCCAGTACAGAAAAGTTAAACAATGTAAAATATTTTACGGATACTGCGGAGGCAATCAAAAAACTTTCCAACGGGACGATCAGCGCAACAGATGCAATCGAAGTGTATCACAAGGAAGTCAACAAGGTAACCAAGGCGTATGAAGATATTCTGGATGTCCAGAATAAGATGGAATATAACGACAAAGAGGCTAACAAGGACAATCCACAGAAGATTGATGCTGCGGATGTTAGCAACCTTGCAAACCTGTTGAATATGACAACAGAACAGGTTCTTGCAGATTTCCCGGCGGCTGTGGACATGTTCGACCAGTTGACAAGCAGTACAGGCGAATTGACAGATATGCTGAATCAGCTGTCTGCAGCTTCGTTTATCAAGATTACCGGTACGTCCGAGGCTGATTTTACCAATTTGCAAAACGGATTGATTTCCATTCAGGGAATGGCGAAAGAAACTATTGAGCAGCTGGAAAAAACAGGTCTGTGGACAGTTGAAACCATAAAGCTAGATACAGAAGCATGGGTACAAAATGCAGACGGCACATGGACATCAAAGTATTTGCAAGGTTATCAGGAAATCCTGAAGCCAACTAGTAATAACCCATTAAGTGGAAGAACGGGTGGTACGGGTGTAAAAGATAACTCGACAAATAACAGGCGAAGCGGCGGCGGAGGAAGCAGCAAAGACAAGAACAAGAATAGTATGACCGAAGTGGAACGTGCGCTGGACGTGATGAGCCAGGTAAACACGATCCAGGAAGGCCAGCAGGGCTACTACCAAAGCCAGCAGAAATACTACCAGCAGACCGGACAGCTTCAGGGCGTTATTGCTTATATGCAGCGTGAAAACGATGTGCTGAAGAACCAGAACGTTACGCTCGAGGGCAACATCCAGCGTATCGAAGCATACATGGAAAAGAAACGTGCGGAACTCGCCACACTGTCCATTACAGACGAAGCGTATGAAGAGGTTGCGGACGATCTGGATAAACTACAGAAAGCGCACCAGACATATACGAAGCAACTGGTTGACAACAGGACGGCGATGGATGCGCTGACCAAATCGATCAAAGAGCAGAACGATAAAATCAGGCAAATGGAAATTGACCTGCGCAACACAATCCTGAAGGCAATTGAGGATCGTGAACGGCGGACAGAAGATATGATGAACGCCGAGATCGAGATGGAAAACAAAATCCTCGACCTGATTACGCGCCGCTATGAAAGGGAACGCGACGAAATCATCGAGACAACCAACAAGCGGATCGACTTGCTGAACGAGGAAAAGAACCTGCTTTCAGAACAGCTTCAGATGCGAAAGGAACAGGCGGACGAGGAAGACAAGCTGACAAAGCTGAAGGAACTCGAAGTCAAATACCAGCGGATTGTGGCTGACCCGACGCGGAGAAAAGAAGCACTGAGTATCCGGAAGGATATCGACGATCTCCGCAAGGAGATGGCCTGGGATGCCGCAGAAAAGGAAGTCAAAGCGCAGCAGGATGCACTGGACAAACAGATCACAAACCTTGAGGATTACATTACGTATGTCGAGGAGTATTACGAAGATCTGTTTGAACACCCGGTAAAGCTGATCGAGGAAATGAAATCCATCCTTGAAAAGAGCGACGCGGAGATCATCGAATGGCTGAAAACAAACGAAGAAGAATATGCCAGGTCCACGGAGAACACACAGGCGAAGATGGTCAGCGGATGGCAGGATACGCTGGATGCGATGCGCGGACTCATCAAGACATACTGGGATGAGGTCGAGCAGATTGTCTCGCAGGGCGATGAGTATATCATTGAATTCCTGAAGGCAAACAGCAAGGATTACCGTGAAGCCGGAAAATTGCAGGCCGAAGCGTATGTGGACCAATGGAAGGAACAGCTGGAGAACCTGAAGAAAGCGCACCAGCAGGTGGCAGCTGATATTGCCGCGTCGTACGACGTTATCCAGAAATCCGAAACCTCTGCGTCAAGCAAGAGCAGCGGCGGCGGAGGAGGCGGAGGCGGCAGCAAGAAATCCAGTCAGACAGAAGACCACGGATACAGTTTTGTATATGGCGGAAAAACATATGCACAAAACGGTTTTTCAACCAAGGACGTTGCTGATGCTGCTATGAAAGACGCTGTGTCAAACATTGTTCGTATGAGCGCCAGCGCGGGTGGAATGTCAAGCTCGTCAATGATTGGTCAGGGCATCAAACTTATACAGAGTCAGGCAACGGTATATAAAGACGGCGGTCTTGCTGACTTTACCGGCCCTGCATGGTTAGATGGTACAAAACAGGACCCCGAACGCATCCTGAATCCTTACCAGACAAAACTATTTGAATCGATGGTACAGGCGCTTGAACGCATGAGCACGATCAGTATCCCCGGGATGCCGGACTTTGGCGGAATGGCTGCAGGCGGCAACCCGGTATCGGTTGGCGACATTGTTGTAAACGTTGAAAACCTCGATACTGACGACGACTATGAGGAACTGGCACAGAAAGTCAGCGAGATCCTGATGGATCGGATCGGACGGACTGCTGTTGTAGGCGGAATGAGAATCAGTTCATTTTAAAGGTTATGTAATCCGGGAGGCGGCTTGATGCCGCCTCCCGTTTTTACTGAAAGGAGGAGTCCATGAGCGGATTTACATACAACGGGACGCATTGCAGTACATACAATGTTGATTATATCCCGGACGCAGATGACCGCTGGTTTGCCGGGACTGACTTTGAGGTGTACGACAAAGATATCTCATGGAAGAACGGCGGGTACTATTACGGAAACAAAGCAAAGAAACGCGTGTTCAGTATTAAATGTTATTTCGAGGAAATTACAATCAAACAGCGTGAGGACATCCGGAAATGGCTTCACAGGAATACACGCGGGTCACTGATATTTGATGACAAACCGTTTGTATACTGGAACGTGATTCCAACCAAACTGATCAGCGGGAAAATATATAACGATAACGGGAAATACAGCGGAACCTTCACGGTTGAGATGACGGCGTACGAACCGTTTGGGTATCTCACGCGAAAATATAACAGCGCAGGCGACAACGATAACGCGGGAGATTATTGCGATTTGATTCCGGAAGGCGAGATGCCTGACGACCCGGAAACGACAGACACGCATTTCTATGTGTACAATCCAGGACGTGAGGTATGCGGCATGACGCTGCGCCTTCGTGGGACGACAGAAAACCCGATTATGTTTATCAATATTGAAAACAACACAAGCTGCGTAGTCAGGGATCTTCCTTCCGGGAACCTGACGCTTGACGTAAATGGTGATACCGGAAATGTGATTGTGTACCAAGGGGATATGTCCGGCGCAAACAATCTAGGGTTCGCGTATCATGATCGCGGCTTTGTGCGGCTGAATCCGGGGCTGAACCGAATCAATATCATGGAGAAGAACAGTTCAGGCGGATGGTCCGGAAGAAACACACTTGACCTCACATATATTGAGGTTGACTATAAGCCAAGGATTCTATAAACACGAAGGGAGCAGAGATATATGGGAGAGATTCGAGCTTCACTTGACGTGTTTGATTACAGCGGGAATAAGCTGTGCGGTTTATATGATTCACAGAACAGTATTATCGGTCAGGCGTATGATATTACATTTTCCCAGAACATGAAGGACGGTATCCATGAACTGAAGTTCAAGATACCGTATATGCTGGATATGCCTTATAAAAACACAAAGGCATGGAGAAGCATTATCAAGAAAACATGGGGAGAAGTGCGGCAGAACGACTGGGGTTTTATCAGGGATGATATTGAAAACAACCTGAACTTCCGATGGAGGTACCTGAAAAGCGAATACATTATCCGGCTGTATTACAACGGCGAGACGCAATGGTACATCGCAAAGAAACCGCAGAAGTCCAAGAGTAACAAGGAGATTGTCGGGACTGTTATATGCAAGGGTATTGAAACCACGCTGAAAACCAAGAACATTTACATGGAATTCGACGATGAAAACGGAATCGGAACGGCGGACGAGTTGCTCGACAAGATACTTGCGGGTACTGACTGGAGCCGTGGCGAAACAGACCCGATCTATGAAAAAGACGGCGTAACGGAAAAGATCAGGTCTTTGACAAGCGGCGACAAACAGGGTGCGCTTGGCCTGATTGTGAAACTATGCAACCTGTTTAAGTGCTATCCTGTGTTTGACAGTGACAGGAAGAAGGTTTTGCTCCGAAACTTCAATAATAGGACGCAGGTACTGGAAGGGACGGTCGGCAACAACCTTGACGCGCTGACGGTCAACTATGATTCAGACGATATCATTACGCGGCTGTATGTTGAAGGCGAATACGGCGATAACGGTTATGTCGGCATTGACAGTGTAAACCCGACAGGACTGAATTATATCCTGAACTTTGATTATTACCGTGAAATCGGCGTGATGACGGCGGAGCAGGAAGATGCGTTATCGCTGTATCTTGAAAAAATAAAAGCTGTCAAGGAACAGATTTCTGTAAACCAGGCAGAAGCAAACGCGGTAGAAGACAATATCAACAATGCGATTGGGCAATGTATGATGGTATTGTATTATGATTCGTCCGGTACACTTGTCCTAAATTATGTGTATGGTAATGTGCCTGATGGGCAGAAGACGCTTAATATCGGCGATAAGGTTGTTGTCCTGAACAGCAACGGAACGTTCCGTTATGAGACGATTGAAACCACTGCGGAAGCATTGCTTGGATCAGGTGACTACGGCATTACGAAGTTTGTTACCGGAGCTGCCGGACAGATCGGCGCCAAAGAAGTTTCGATCGAGGCAAAGGAAAAGGAAATCGAAGAGCTTAACCGCAAGATCGCATCAACAACGAAACCGGATAAGATCGCGGAATACACTGCAGAAATAGAAAGACTGCAAATTGAAATCCAGTCGATCTACAACGGCAGCGACGGCCTGTATGCGATGATGGACAGCGTAATGCGCTTCAATGGATTGATTCAGCAGATCAAGACGCTGAACGCAAGGTATGAGGTTCTGAGCGCACAGCAGGACGAGATAGAAGCAGACTTTATTATTGCCATGGGCGACCTGCTGAAAGATGGGTACTGGCCCTGCAATGATTATGTGCCCGGTCAGGAACAATCATTCTATGACGACGCCGTGGAACGGCTGAAGGTTTTGAGCAGGCCGAAGGTAGGCTATCAGTTCAGCTTCCAGCGCGTCATGGAAGACTTCAATATCCCGATGGAAGATATCGTATTGAACGGTATTTTCAGGATCAATGACGATGACCTGGAAGTATACGACAACACATTTATTACGGATATTACCATTGGCGTCGATGATATAAGTAACGGCACGATCGCTGTTTCTAACAACGATATCACGATCAGCAACAACGACCTTGGTTCGCTTCTCAGTCGCATGAGCCAACTGGCTGACCTGATTGACCAGCGAAATGCCATGTATGACCGTGCAAAGGCAATCTCAAAGAACGGCACGTTCTTTGCTGACAGGCTGGAAGGTCAAATCAACGTTCTGACGAACCAGATCATGTCAACAGTATCCAACTGGTATACAGACGACCGGGGCAATATCATGTTCCTGTCAGAAGACGGCGGAAGCGCCATGATGTTGAGCGGCGCAGGATGGATGATCGCGTCCAGTAAAGACGACGACGGGAACTGGATATGGCGTACGGCGGCAACCGGCGAAGGGCTGACAGCAGACGTCATTACAGCCGGATTTATCAGCGCTGAACGCATTGAATCAGGAAGCATTTCTACAAACAAATTGGAGCCGAACGTCGGTAATTCGCTGGTAATCAGCGGCAACCCGTCCATCACAAAACTGAACGACCAAATCGGTCCTGAATTCAGCGAATCAAATGCATATGCCGCAGGTGACATGGTCATGAAGGACGGCAATATGTATGTATTTATTGTGGATCATCCGGCTGGCGCATGGGACCCGGCTGATGTGCTACAGACAAACGTCACATCACAGATCGAACTGCTTCCGGATAAGATCATAACTATTGTCGCGCAAAAGGGATACAGCAAGACTTATGTTTCAGATACAGACCCTGCGCTTGATCCGACAAATGAAGTCAGACCCGGCGATTACTGGGTAAAACCAAATGCAGGTATGGGAACATGGCAAAATGTGCTCAATAAGAAATGGTCCGAGGTAAAGGCGAGCACATGGTATGATGTACTGAACAAGGTTGCGGATACTTATTGCAGGCAAGGTACCGGAGCAGACGCAAAGTGGGTCCCTGTATACGATACAGCAATTGTATCCGAAGCATTTACACGGATTGAACAGACAAAGGATATGATCCTGCAGGAAGCTTACCGTGCGAATGCCGCAGAAGGCGAACTTGATTCCAAGATTACCCAGACTGCTGACAGTATCAGGCAGGACGTTGCCAGGTCTTATCTCGCAAAGACTGCAGATTATGCAACCGTTGATTCGATCATCGATGAGGCGATCAGCCTTGCGGATGCTGCGGCGACAAGCGCAAAGAATGCCAGTATCGCGAAGACAACAAGATACCAGGATGCTGACTCAATCGTTGACGTGGCTGTCGCGCAGGCAGCTACAAGTGCCGGTGAACTGTACATTGCAAAGACTGTACAGTACCAGACGGCGGACGCGATTGTTACGGAAGCAGAGCGATATACAAGCAACCAGTTAACGAATTATTATACCAAGACTGAAACGGCGTCTGAAATTACGACAAAAATGGGTGCGTATACGTACTCGAAAGATGATTTGTACACAAAGTCAGATGTATATACAAAAACAGAGACAGCGTCACAGATCACAACATCTTTAAGCAGTTACACCTATCCAAAGAGCGACCTTTACACGAAGACGGACGTATATACAAAGACAGAAACAGCGTCACAGATCAGTACGAGTCTGAGCAGTTACACATACCCGAAATCAGATCTATACACGAAGACAAATGTTTATACCAAGACGGAGACTGCTTCCCAAATCAGTACAAGTTTAAGCAGTTATACGTATCCAAAGAGCGACTTGTACACAAAAAATGATGTCTATACAAAGACTGAAACGGCATCACAGATCAGTACAAGTTTGAGCAGTTATACGTACTCGAAGGACAGCCTGTACACGAAGACAGACCTTTACACAAAAACAGAAACTGCATCCCAGATCAGTACAAGTCTTAGCAGTTACACGTACTCGAAATCGGATGTTTATACTAAGACCGAGACTGCGTCACAGATCACCACGTCGATTACATCAAATAACCAAAACTACTATACTAAGACGGAAACGGCAACACAGATCAGCACATATGTCGGCAACAACGCATACGGGAAGGTATCCGGTATTACAATCAATGCAGACGGTGTTGCTGTTACAGGTAGTAAGTATATTACGCTTGAATCCGCAGGTTATGTACAAATCGGCGAGTGCTTTTTCCAGCAAAACGGTTTCAGGTATGAAAAAGTTGTCGGAAGTACTTACCGTTATGCAAGCGTACTTGTTGACAGCCTTGGCGGTTTGGGCATTAAGTCTGACTTGTCAACAATAACCATTACGCCGAACATGGAAGTCGGCACATACCGTGGTGCGGCAATGTTCCATAAAGAGAACGAATATGTTGTTTTCTCCGGCGACGGTGAAAAACCGGATGGAACAAATTATACAAAGGTCAGCCTTGGATACGGAAGTGACGCGCAATACCAGATCGACCAGGCAGTCATCAAATATATTTACTGGGTCAATCATTGCGGACAGCTTTCATCCAGGGAAATCAAACACAACATCCGGAACATCGAAACTGTCAGCGATAAGATCAGGGCGCTGAACCCGGTTCGGTTCGTCTATAACAACGACGAGGAAAACACGGAGCAGGTCGGCCTTATCTACGAGGATACTGTCGATATCCTGCCGGAGGTATGCTTTGAACACGACGGGCAGAAAGCGGTTGACTATGTAAAACTCGTACCGTTCCTGCTGAAAGAAGTCCAACGGCTGCAGGATGAGGTCAAAAAACTGAAGGAATAAAGGAGAAATGATTATGAAACAGGCACAGGTTTTAGCAGTATTCAATATTATCAAGCGGTTCCAGAACCAGGCTCTGCCGAATGATATCAGCTATGCGTTCTTCAAACTGAGAAAGCTGATTCAGGACCATATTGATTTCCAGGTCAGCCAGCAGAATAAACTGCTGGAAAAATACGACCACACGCAAAACGAACAGGGTCAGTTCGTTTTCAAGAATCCGGAAGACGCGGAGGCGTTCAGCAAAGAGATGGACGAAGTCATTGATATGGATATCGATCTTGGCGAATTCAAAAAGATACCGTTCAGGAACGACGGACGAATCGAGCTTTCCGTGAACGAACTGATTATCCTTGACGATTTTTTTGAATACGAATAAATGCTTGCCAAAGAACTATCCTATTTAATTATATAATAGGGGAGATATTTTTTTTCGCGCTGCCGTGCTGATGCGGCAGCGCATTTTTATAAGACTGGAGTGATGAGAGATGATTATCCAAGGTTCAAACAATCCGCTCGTAATCCAGTTTGACGCAAATGTGGAAGGTATGCCGGTGCTGGTGGTGACTCTGTGGAGCGATACCGCCGGGTATCCAACCAAGCTGGTCAAGCGCTGGAATACAGAAGATATGACCATTGAAGAGAATACGGCTATATGCCCAATCAGTGAAATTGAGACAAAGAATATCCCCGGAACGAAACTTGTCCTTGAGGCAAAGGGGATGGATGAAAACGGGAATACGATCTTCTGGGATCAGTACCCGCTGGACGTAAAAACGAGACGTGACCGGATTATTATGCTGGCGCAGACTGAATGAATGGGGTGATGCAGATGCCTGAGATCGGAACACTCAAGCAGGTCAAGCAAGGGTCTGTCCATATTGCAGGCGTTTTGAGTGACGACGTGCATGTGATACGCGAAAAGCAGAACATCATCATCCATAAAGATGCTGTGCCGCCTGGTGGAAACAAAGGCGACTTGCTTGCCAAGAAATCTGACGCGAACTACGACGCGGAATGGATTACACCGGCAAATGCGGTTGAAGAGGATAACACAAGGCCGATCACATCAGCGGCTGTATATACAGAAATTGGAAATATCAATGCGTTGCTGGCAACCATATAAGGAGATGATGAGCATATGAGCACAGCGTCAGAAATTACACGGCTGACCAATGCCAGAAATACAATACGTGACAAAATGATTGCGTTAGGGCTTTCAGGAAGCACAGATAAACTCGATGTGCTTGCGGAGGCTATTGACGATATTGTGGATCGTGGCGCTGTATCCGCAAGTGTGCGGGAAGGCGAAACATATACTATTCCAGCTGGTTACCACAACGGAAGCGGAACTGTTTCCGGCGTTGGCGGAGGCGGGGAATATACACTGCAGAGCAAAACGGCGACGCCGACAAAAAGTCAACAGAGTATTACACCTGACACAGGATATTACGGATTGAGCGACGTCACCGTTATGCCAATCCCGGACGCGTACCAGAATGTTTCCGATGTAACGGCGGCGGCAGGGGACGTACTGTCAGGGAAAGTGATTGTAACATCCGCAGGCGACGTTGCAGGTACAATGCCGAACAACGGAGCAGTATCAAGGGTTCTTGACGCGACAACTGGCAACCAGAGCTATACGATTCCGAGCGGATATCACAGCGGAGGCGGCGCGGTATCCATTGTGCTGGAAGAGAAATCTGCCACGCCGTCAGCGTTAGCGCAGAACATTGTTCCCGCAGAAGGAAAAGTACTCAGCAAAGTTACAGTCAATGCAATCCCAGGAAAGTACGGCGATACGACAGGAGACGACGCAGTTGCCGCAAACGTCCTTGACGGGGTTGTTGCGCACACGAACGTAAGCGGAAACGCTGTACAGATTACAGGTTCGATGCCGAATAACGGCGCTGTTTCTAAGGTGCTTGATGCCACAAGTAATAACCAGAGCTATACAGTACCGGCTGGATATCATAACGGGAGCGGCACCGTCCAGATTGTCCTGGAGCAAAAGGCTGCAACACCGACCGAATCACAGCAAACCATCACGCCGACGAGCGGCAAGGTGCTTGGCAGCGTAACGGTTAACGCGATCCCGGCAAAATACGGCGATACAACAGGCGACGACGCGGTTGCTGGAAATATCCTTTCAGGCGTTACCGCGCATACCAATGTAAACGGTGTTGCAACACAAATCGAAGGTTCGATGACAAACAACGGGGCAATTGCTGCCACCATTGACGGACTTATAACGACAAGTTACAGCGTACCGTCCGGATATACTTCAGGAGGTACAGTCAGCCTGGATGGATCAATAGAAGAAGCACTTGAAGCAATCTGATGGGGGTGAGGTAATTGAGTATCGCATCCCAAATCAGCAGGATTGCCGGAAACGTCAGCGCAGCATTACAGAAGATTGCGTCAAAAGGTGTTACTGTTCCAGCGGACGCGAACAGTGATGACCTTGCGGACCTGATTGATGAGATTGCTGTATATGACGACGTGACGGCTACACCCGGCGTAAATAAAACAGGTTTGGTAAATTTCTTTGATTCAGGAACATCATCGGATAACGACATGTCACTTACTCCGAAATATTCAAACCCGGAAGGCCATATCGCGGCACACACGGATGAGCCTGGAACAACTGAATACTACAAAATCAAAACAACCTCTCCGTCATTCAGCGGAGGGGTTTTATCAGGTAAGAGCGCAAGCGCATCCGCAACAAACGCGGCGATGAGCGAATCGACAAATAACAGCGGCGTTGAAATCCAGGTTTCAGGCGGAGCAACAAGAGGGGCGGTTGAGTATGCCGCCACAGCCGAAGGATGGATTCAGAAATCTGCAGGCGACCAGGCAATGCCTGCAGGAACGGCAGAAACGTGGAACGGCACAAAGTACTACATAAACGGCGTGACGATGACACCGCCGGAAGATGGGACACGCACATTCTCAGTTACGCTTCCGAACGGCGAAAACGACACGATTACACTTACCTTTACCGTTGATCCTGACGGTAACTGGTCAATTGAATAACAAAGGGGGACGTGGTGAATGGCTAATGCATCATTCGGGGTCAATATTATCCCGAAGACCAATGCCAATGTAACGATTGGCAATAGCGATCATCCATGGACAATCGTAAGTCCAGATTTGACAGGAACCCCGACGGCACCCACTGCTGCCTCAGGCACAGACAACACGCAGGTGGCAAACACAGAGTTTGTAAACAACGCCATTGAAGCGGCGGCGCCCGGAGAGGCGACACAGTCTTCGAGTGGACTCATATCTGCGGCAGACAAAACCAAGCTTGACGGAGTAGCACCTGGAGCGACTGCAAACGTCGGTACGGTTACAGGCATTACCATGAACGGAAGTGCCAAGACAGTGGATGCAAACGGGGTTGTCAACCTTGGAACGGTAATAACATCTCACCAGGATATTTCCGGCAAGGCAGACAAATCAGCAACTGTTTCGGATGTTAGCTATGATTCTACAAACAAAAAAATACGGAAAACCATAAACGGCACGACGTCTGACGTTGTCACTGTGGCAACGATCAAGTCAGCGCTCGGAAAGTTTACATGGGGACAACTTGCGGGGAAATCCTGATTAAAAGGGGAGATGATTATATATGGCAGGACATACAACTAATATTAACTTGTCAAAACCTACTTATTCCGAGGACGCGGATATCGCTGTAATCAACAGCAACATGGATATTATTGACGGTAAGATGGGCGCGGTTGGAAGTACAAGCGTTCAGGCGCAGCTCAATACTGCAAGCACAAACATCACGAACCTTGGCAAAGAACTGTGTGCAGTCGTTGCCGGGAAACAAAGTACCACTGGCGCCGCTACAGGAGAATATGTCATCGTACGCGGAAGCACGATCTCTGGGATTTCTGACGGCGCTTATATTGCGGCAAAAACAATTCCTGCGAACACGAATCTTGACAGTTCTTACTTCTCCAGTACGGGGATGACCAAAGGTATCGCAAATTCGTTAAATGCCAAGATATCAACACTTGACTATTCAAAAACGCTTTCAAGTTCTGATGACTTGAACACTATTCCAAACGGCACATACAACATCGTTGCCGGGAACATTCCTGCAAATTGCCCTGTTTCAAACAATTCAACTGTTGAAACATTTGGACAAGGACAACGGTTTCAAATTATTGTTACCGCCAGTTCAGGTGTTGTATATACATATCAGAGAAGGTATTACCAATCTTGGGGAAATTGGGAACAGCTTGCATTAAAGAGCGATTTGAAATATGAAACCCGGACTATAAATACAACACTTGCAAATGGAGCAGGATACAGTATTGATATTGCCGATGTTCCGTCAGGTTATGTTCCGATAGCCGTCACAAACGTAAGCGTAACATTTTCCTATGCTGCTGTATTGACTTCTCCGCGAATCGTGAGTGGAAGTTGGAAAGTCGGTTCGTGGTCATCTCAAGCGAACAATACGGCATCTGGAGTTATGGGGGTTTTGTTTGCGAAAACTTAATTAAGATTGAGATAATGAGGTACAAGAAATGATATGCATAGATATACAAATGCCGAAGTCATGCTGTGATTGCCCGTGTTGCTATGATTCGTGTGATTGTACGGCAGTTATAGGTGCGAGGCATATTGAAGATGATGAACGAGAACATATCATGGAGAAACGAATGGAATGGTGTCCGTTGAAAGAAGTTAAAGATTGAGATAACGTAGTAACAAAACGCATTATTACGCAATGAAACGCAATTTAATTAAATCCAATCAGCAGGATCGTCCTTGTGGGCTTCGAGAAACTGTGCGAGTGCCTGACGGATGACCCAACTGATCGACCTCTGATGCTTCTGGCAGTATTCCTCAACGGATTCCAATTGTGCAGGAGTGAAGGAGACGCTCATTTTGAAACTCTTTTCTTCTTCCGGGATCTTTGGACGAGCCATGACGATTCCTCCTTGATATTCAGTTTCGAGTTGTAACGAATTTTATCACAGAGGAATGGGTCATAGCAAGATTCAATTTAACGCACTAAAAAATGGAAAGCGTTGAAAATCAACGCTTCGGGGCATCAGATGGTAATTATTTCCAGCGGATTATTTAACGCAGTAATAAAAACATAAAAAAAATAAAGGCCTCCCGGGTTCGGGAGGCCTGTGTCTTAGAAAGGCAGGTAATTAGTATGGAACAAAAATTCTTTATGCACCGCATCAAATATGAAGACGGTACATTCACACGGGGGATCGAGGTCCATGATACACTTGACGCCGCGATCCTATCGTTCCATTCATACATGGGATTGTGGGCATACAATAACCCGGAGAAACCAAACGTAAAAATGGTTTCCTGCAAAATTACAGATATTTCCGGGAACGCACTCGAACCTTATAACAAGACGTGGACCAGGGAACCTGAAGTAGAGGAAGAACCTGTTGTGAAATCTTTCCTCCATTACATCAGGAAAGACGGCAATGCGTTCACAAAGAATATCGACGAGTTCAATAATATTGAGGATGCCATTCGTATGTTCCATAATTACATGGCATATGGATATGGCAGCGCACAGCATCCCAACGTCAAGTATGTATCCTGTGAAATTACCGATATGGGCGGATCTGTTTCGATGAATGAAACCTGGATTGCCCCTGAAAACGATGGACCTGCGGAAGCGTAATCAGCAGAATGCTTTCTGATGTTCCATGTGAAGCTGGGCATCATCCATCCATATAAGATTTTCGGACAGTGTTGAAGAAGTTCACCAATTTGTAATTGTACTGCTTCAGTGTATTCTTGCTCAGATTTGCAATGGCCTTTGATGCGAGGAAATATTTGACGACTTCCGGAAGTCCGGTAGCAGGAATGATTTCCATATGTTTCCTGTTGATTTCAAAATCGTTCATAGTGATATCGACCATCTTCAACACGTCGCGCATGACATCCGGGTCATTGATCACATTGCAAAGGTTCATGGTTAATACGGTACGGAAGTTTTCATAATTGGACGACATGAAAAACACACTCCTTTTTATTGTTTATGAAATTTATAATAAATGTGAGAACCACACATAATTATTAATGAGTAACGGAACCCGAGACTTAATTTCGAAAAATACTGTATACATATTTGCGGATTTGTCTGTTTATTTAATTATATATAATAGGAAAGAGTATTATTTATTTTTATAAAATGGAGGAATGTATTATATCAACAGGATGCTGGATTATGATTGTGTTTACAGTGGTCATTGCTGTTGTCGAATATAATACATTTTAAGAAGAAAGAGGTGGACGAATGGCAAGAAGAAATATAAACCCACGGGAACAGTTTTCCAAAAAGCTTGCAGGCAGAACCGAATGGTTCTGGTTTTTTTATATGATCCTGCTTTGCGTGGTAATGGTCCTTCAGCCTGCGTCTGCGCTTCCTGCAGTATATCTCGGCATTATGACAACTGGTGTAATGATTATCAGTGTTATGGCATACACCAAAAACTCCATTGATGAAAAATGGTTTTATTGGCTTTCAGAAATTGCCAAGGCAATATCTGGCAAAGCAACAGACGATGATAGCGAAGAGGAAGGAGGTAATGGCTGATGCTGGATCTGAACAAAATGATTGATTCCGCTCACGAGTGCATCGGATGGCCGTATGAGTCACCTGGGACAAACGATAAGAACGGCATCGACTGTTCCGGCATGTTTGTAAAGATGTACCGCGACCAGGGCGCGAAGATCTACCACGGCAGCAACACGATCTTCCGGGAATACTGTTCTGAGACAGGAAAGATCACCAGCGCCAAGGATCTGCAGGTCGGCATGGCCGTGTTCAAGTGCAAACCCTGGACGGATGCCGACAAGGGAAACAAGTGGTACGGGACCGAGCCCGGCAACCTGAGCCACATCGGATTCGTGACCAGCGTTAATCCGCTGGAGATCACGCACTGCACCAGCCCGGTTGCGAAGACGGATTCTACCATCGGGAAATGGGCTTACTGGGGAAAGCTGAAGGATGTGGACTACGGAACAGATCCTAGTCCGTCACCTTCTCCGGATCCCAGCCCCTCTCCGGAACCGGATCCGCGCCGGAACATGTACACCTACGCAGAGAATGGGAAACCGATCAATCTGCGGGTAAATGCCAGCACGAAGGCGAAGCTGGTGGATAAGGTGCCTGTTGGTCAGGCTGTTACCTGGCTGAAGGACAACGGCGCCGGCTGGGCCTACATCCAGTGGGGATGGAAGAAGGGCTGGATGATGAGTTGTTTCCTGGTTAACGAATATACTCCTTTCCAGGATATTGACGATGAGCCTGTTGCGGAACCTGACAATCCAAACGAGTATTATCCGGGCGACCAGCTGACTGTATGGGCGGATAATATGAAGCCTGTAAAATTACGCCAGCGTCCATCTGTTACATGCGGTGTTTATGATGAAGTACCTGTCAATGAAGTTGTCGGACTTGTAAAGTATGGAAAGAAATGGTCGCAGGTTGACTATGGTTCCAGAAAAGGTTGGTATATGATGACTAAATTTTTAAGCAGAGGATAAGGGGGAAACTGTTATGCAAATCGATCTTACACAAATTATTATGGCGGTTCTTACATTTCTGTTTGCTATTCTGATGCGCTATGTCATCCCGAACATTAAGGCAAAGACAAATGCAAACCAGATGGAGCTCATCCGTGCAGCTGTAAAGAGTGCTGTATATGCTATCGAACAGTTGTACAAATCTAAACCCGGTCAGGAAAAGAAACAGAAGGTTATTGAAGCTCTCGCAAAACAGGGATACATCCTTGACGTTGACAATGTCGAAGAAAAAATGGACCTGATGATAGAAGCTTTTGTAAAAGAACTTTCGATTGAACAAAACAACTAAATAACGGGGGATGCCTTATGAAGATTATTGAAAAACTGTCAAACATGATTGAAGAAGAAATTCATGACGCAGAAAAATATATCCGGTGTGCTTTGAATTATAAAGACGATAAAGATATGCGTGATGTAGCAGAAATGTTTTACAAGCTCGCAAATGAAGAAATGGGCCATATGAATATTCTTCATTCTCAGGTTGTTACTCTTATCGATAATTATCGCAAAACAGAAGGCGAACCTCCCAAGGAAATGCTTATGCTCTATGAAATCCTGCACAGAAAACATATTGATGATGCTGCGACAGTAAAAGCAATGATCAGTATGTATAAGGGGTGATTTTATGGCGTACGGACAGGGAATTAATTATATGCAGCCAATGCAGATTCAAACTCCAAACATTGTTCCGCAGGAAAGACATGTAGAACGTGTGCACGGCGAACCAGGCGTTGATCAGTACCAGATGGGACCGAACAGCGACGTTCTCTTGCTTGATGATACGGCGGCGATTATATGGTTTGTCCAGACAGATGCTGCAGGATACAAGGTAAAGTATCCATATGATATCTCACCGCACAAAAAGGAAGAAGAAAAGAAAGCGGATGATATTAACGCAAAACTTACGGCGATTGACGAACGTCTTAAGGCATTAGAGGAGGCGTTGAAGTGATGAGCCCAAATCCAATTGTTAATATGTTGCAGCCGGCCAGCAATCCGTTGGCCGGCGTTTTTAATACGCTTAAAGCTGCTCAAAATCCGATTGCTGCATTGCAGACAATGGCGATGAATTCTCCTGAAATACAGGAAGTATCAAATCTTATTCAACAGAATGGCGGAAATGCTCAACAGGCATTTTATGCCGAGGCACAACGCAGAGGCGTTGACCCGTCACAAATACTCCAACAAGCGAAATCCATGATGAAATAAACGCTCGCCGTGCAGGGCGTTTAAATTTATTTTTGGAGGAATGTCGATATGGCAGAATTGACTACTGGTGATCTGGCCTTAATGAGAGATGATGGACTCGGCGGAAACAACTCTTTTATGTGGATCTTTGCTTTGCTGCTCCTGATTTACGGCGGCAACGGATTTGGCGGATTTGGCGGCGGACGTTTCCCGGCGCCCGATGTTGCGACCAACGGAGCAATGACTGCAGGATTCAATAATCAGGCAACTCAGGCTCAACTTCAGCAGATCGCGCTCTCTTCCGCGAATAACAATTATGAGACGGCTCGACTGATCCAGTCTCAGACGGCGGAGCTTGTGGCGCAGAACAACACCAACCTGATCAACGCGATTCAGGGATTTAACCAGGTGAACCTTGGTATCCAGAACCAGACCAACGTACTGTCTCAGCAGCTTCAGGCGCTGCAGTCCAAGATGGACAGCTGCTGCTGCGAGATTAAGACGCAGATGCTTCAGGACCGTCTGGCAGACGCACAGGCTGCGAAGGTGGCTCTGCAGAACGATATCAGCAACTACAACCAGTCTCAGTACCTGCTGGGGCAGATGGGTCGCTATGTTGCATGGGCTGGAAGCGGAACTCCGGCTGCGCCTACAGGCACCTAACTTAATTTAAAGTCGCTGTAGGCACGGATACAGTAATATTTAAGCGCAAGCCGATATAACAGCTTGCGCTTATTTTTTTATGAAAGGAGGGACCATGGATGCACTGGGTTGAAACTGTTTTGACAGTTTTGTGCGCAGTGATTGCCTCTTCTGGATTTTGGGCGTGGTTATCGAACAGAAATAATAAGAAGAGCGCGAGCACACAAATGATTCTTGGACTTGGACATGATAGAATAATTTACCTGTGCGAAAAATACATTGAGCGCGGCTGGATTTCAACTGACGAATATGAGAACTTGAATATGTATTTGTTTGAACCGTATACTAAAATGGGTGGTAACGGGACAGCAAAACGTCTAATGGCAATCGTTGACAACCTGCCAACAAAAGATGTTGAATACACGGCAGACGGCAGGAAAATCGAATCCGAACAAAAAGCACGAAGGAAATAAAAATGCCCTGGGGTTATCCCCAGGGCGCTATTTTTTTTGGCTGATGGGGCAGGATTGTCCTGCATATTGTTTGGCTTGAACAATGTCTTGCGCTCCACCCCCGTTCTCACGGTTACTTGTGGCCGGAGCATTAAACGACCCATCTCAAGTCTTCACGAAAATACATCGGTCAACCGTTGTACTTTGGTGAGGATTTGAAGAATGAATAAATATACCGCAAGGCTGAATAATTGGTAAATGGTCTGCAAAACCTTTATTCTCCGGTTCGAATCCGGATGGCACCTCTCAATCCCTTATAAATCAACGCTTCCAGCCGACGGAAGTGTTGATTTTTTTTGATGAATTTTTGGTAAGACCTTTATCGCATTTATAAACACAAAGCTGCATACATGTCATCGAAGCCGTCGCCATACAGATTGATGTAAGTATTATATGTTACTTTCACATCACTGTGTCCCAACAGCTTCGAAAGGATCTTAATGTCGATCCCTTTGTAATAGCAATTCGTTGCGAATGTATGCCGGAAAACGTGTGCCCCTCGATAGGGAACGTTGGATTCCTTGCACATCTTCTTAATTGTACGAATCAGAACAGGATATTCAAGACGTTTGTCTATACCAAACACAAATTCGCTGGACGCTCGCTTTTTCAATATGTTGAGTATAGCTGTTGCTCTTACATTAAGAGGTATAGTACGAATACTCGCGTCAGTCTTCGGCGTGTCCTGAACATATGCTTTTGATGGCAGGTGAGGATTGACAACGGTTGCACATACATGACAGCGATGTTTATCAGTATCCACATCACTCCATCGAAGGGCAAGTGCTTCGCCGGATCGCAAACCTGTCTCAATCATAAAAGCAACACACAGTACAGCGTTTTGATCAGAGTGTGTTTCGATATAATCCTGTAACCTGCGCTGTTCTTTTTCATTATATGCCAGAACTTCGCGTGGCTTTTTGATTATCTTCTGGTTTGGCATATCAACTTCCTGCGCAGGATTGTCTGGGATAATTTTTAGCGACACGGCTTTGCGAAGCGACGCACGAAGCAACTCCAATTGTTTTTTTATTGTACTGAAACTATACCCTTCGTTCGTGATCTGATTGATATAGAATTGGATATCAAGCGGTGTTACATCGCATACACGTTGCTGTCCGATTGGATATCTGGCGAGCGATTCGTTTGACCCTGTGAGCCTGTCATATGTTCCAGATTTGACTTCGTTCTTTTTAAATAGATCCAGCCAAAGCGAAATGTACGTGTAGAGACTGATTGTGTTATCCATAATTAGAGCTCCTTTACTGGAGCCTTGCGGTATATTGTAGTTGTCAAAGTTCGCAGCATCTACCTTATTTGAAGTATATAAATTAGCAAAATGATTGTCAAGCATATGAAATATCTCCTGACATAGATATAACTACTTGTTCTGCATTTAAATGTTTCGCACAAAGTTTGTCGATAAGTATTGACATAGGAATATTATATTTTTCACATATTTCATCTATTGTTAATTGTTCTCCAAGTATATTGTATATTTTTTTATTTTTGGAAAAACAAACAGGTGTTGATACTGCGTCGATAAATGACATACCTTTATTTAACCTCTTGTATAATGTAGCTGGTCTTATTTTGTATTCATCGGCCCACTCTGCTACAGTTTTAGTTTCTCCATTAAATGTAATATATTTACAATTCGATCTGTTATTACAATTCTTTTTGTGTGTAACAAAACGACAATTATCTGGAGTATAATTTCCATTATTATCAATTCTGTCGATATCTAATCCGGGGTGATATCCATTTTCTATCGCCCATTTTTCAAATTCTCTAAAATGTTTCCATTCAGGCGAAATAACTATTCCTCTTCCACCATATCGAGGATATGCTTTTCTGTTTTTGTTGTAACAACGTTGTTTTATTCCATAATACATTTGTTCAAGTTTTGATTTATGCATTTTATCCTCCAACTAAAACGCCCGGTCAGCTTCGTGCCGACCGGGCTTATTTTTTTTATTCAACTTGTAACTTCTGCTGTTTGTCTCGTTTTCGCGAAAGCTTATCGTCCACCTTGGCAGCTTTTCTATTTGCCTTGCAAGAGTTACAGTTTCTTCGATTCTTGCAGAACCAACAACCGTCCTGCCCGAGCCAATACCAATGCGGCATCGACGGCCTTGGTTTACGTTTTGCTTTGCCCATATTTTTTCTTCCGCTGGTTCCACGAATCGATTGCTTCCTGAGCAGACGCACACCATCCGCTGGCAGCGCCGCAACCACCGTCACGGTAATCGCATACAACCATGTACTTTATTGTAAACCGTTCCGGAGCCTTACGCGGAAGCACAACGACTTTCGGATATGGAAACGCACAGAACGGACATCTGCGCAGTTCTTTATTATTCATCAATTCTCCTTCAATTCCAGAAACAGATCGCCGACAGCCGGCGCCATATCAAAGTCGATCGGTCGCAGATGGTGCGAGGATGACTTGCCGTATTTCTTCTCAACCATATCGATATACATGGTGAACTCGCCGTCGTCGCCCATGTACAGTTTGTCATAATCTTCGCCAGGAAGGTTCTTGCGAAGATTCATCTGCCTGACGGCAAGATTATCAAATGCTACAGCCTTGAAATGTTTTTTCAGCCACGGCAGACGTTGCTCAAGACCATAGATCCTATCCAAAATCATTTGCTCATTAGCTATAAAACATTGATACCCCTTACCTTTGGTTTTATATCCAAGAATAAGCAAGTTAAGGCTATGATCTGCAAGTTGGTCAAAAACCAACGGAGGCGTCACGCCGGCGATGGTATGAATCACTGCGTTGGGGAAATCCTTCAGCGCAGGAATCAATCCGTCCGGAATCGCAGTCTGGACAGAGATGCCGAGACCGTGAATCAGCTTACGATCGCACAGTTTCTTGAGACGCGCGATGTTGTTCATGAAATGCACGGCGTTGACAGTCAGGTTACAGATCACGTTGCGGCTGTGCATATACCAAAGAAAACCTTCAAGCTGCGGGTGCTCCAGCGGGTTGCCGCCGCCGATCGCCAGTTCGGTATAAGGCTTGATGGTATCGAAGATCGGATGATGCAGGTCCGCGTGCTTGCCGTCCGGCGAGGAACATTCGGCGCACATAGGACAACCAAGATCGCATCGATTCGTGATCTTCAGGTCCATGGATTCAGGAAATTCAGGGGCGGCTTTTTCGCCGTCCCTGATATAGCGTTCCTTGGTTCCGTCCTCGTGCATCACAACAATCGTGTTTCCGTTGACATAGGTTCCGAGAATCTTACTCATCTCCAGTTCCCCTTATAATAAGTCTCATGCGGGTAATCAACGTCGGTCTGTTCGTCCATCCATTCATCTTCGTGTGTATCACAATTGTCATTTCCGGTAACCACAAACGACTCATCCGAGAACAGATACTTGATCAGAGCATGTTCATGCGACAGCATACGGTTCACAAAGTCCATTGCATCCCCGTCGGTACAGTGATCAACGTATCCGTTGTCGAGATATTCGCCGTCAGACCACGAGGACTTTACAAATTTCGCCGGTTTTGAACAGGAGCACTGTATGCCGTATTTGATAAGCATGTCATACAGGCGCGGATAAACATCCTCACCGAGGCAACCACATGCCATGGTATACAGATAAGAAGCTTTCTCATTAATTGTATCCAGTCGTTCAAACTCCCAGCCGAATTCGCCGATTGCGAAATCGACAAGATTGCCAGGCTCTGTTTTCTGGTCGGTCACAATAATTGTGTGCGTAGAAGACGAATTTGTTTCAAACATACCTTTACGAATTTTTACCATAATATTCACCTTTCGTGTCTATATTCTTTTTCCTCGCAATCCATTGCTTCTGCTCTGCGCTTGTCCCTTCCGGTAAATCCTCTTCCGATCCTCTTGCGCTTCGGATTAGTCTTGGCCGCACACAAAGGACACGAGCAATGAATCTTGCCTTTGCTGTATTCATGCAGATTGTCATACCAGCCTTCTGGCCAGCAATAGACATGATGGACGATCCACTCCTTGCGCCTCGCCTTGCGCCAGTTATTTTTTCTTCGTGTTGATCTGCGATACATACGGCGAACTTCCTTCCATACTAAAATACTGCCGGAAGAAATCCAGCAGCTCATCATCTTCAGGAAAGAAGATATCCCGCTTTGTTGTGTCTACATATGCTCCGAGCACGTTACTGATCAGCTGGCCGAAGCGCCAGTCCGGAACGCGGTGCCAGTAATATGCCAACATCCTGCAAAAGTTATCGATTCTGTTTGAATCTCTTCCTGTTTTTAGAGATGCTTTCCTCATGCATTGCGGGCAAACTTGTTGCCCCTCCGGAATTATTTTTCCACAGCACACACACCGTTCTTCTGCCATCTTAATTCACCTTCTTTATAAATTGTTGTTAATCGTTTCCATACAAGTAATAA
>Ga0310694_10000422_pt1 | contig 55823 bp, 37 predicted proteins | sample 174DNAGHGhighgp2_FD_203884 | JGI IMG/M metagenome (GOLD analysis project Ga0310694, IMG submission 203884) | Sheep rumen microbial communities from Palmerston North, Manawatu-Wanganui, New Zealand - 1742 DNA GHGhigh gp2 (v2) (version 2) | ecosystem: Host-associated > Mammals > Digestive system... | reverse complement strand
CTCGTCATGCTGTTCTGCTCCAACATACAGATTCCGTGGCCCAGCAGCAACACTCAGATGTCCATAAACAAAGGGTTAACTGCTCAGGAGGCGGCATGAAACGACCCACACCTATGCCTGAAGAGCCTTTTTATTGGACTTTGGAAAAAATTAAAAAAAAATTTTCGGTGTGCGCTAATGCTACACTTCTTCGGCTCTCCAATTGAGGGATTTTCCGGCGCTTCCCGAACGCCCCTCGCCGCAGGGTTGCAGTTTCAACCTTGGGGGTAAAGCATGCCCATACCCCTACGGGTAAGGTGGTTTCTACCCCTACGGGTAAGGGGCATCCACCCCTACGGGTAAGAGGCTTGTACTCCCAGGGGTAAGAAGCTCTTAGCCCCAGGGGTAAGAGGCTCCTATCCCTACGGGTAACAGGCGCTTACCCCCCTACGGGTAGCGCACTTGCTTCTGCCTCGTTCTCGCCTTTGCTCTTATGGACTAACCCGCAGCACCGCTACACCAATCCCGCTCAGCGTAACCGCTATCGTGCGCTTATCCTTCATGGTGCAGTCGCCCTCACCCTGTAGCGTAGCCAGTTCCCTGAAATCCCCGTCAAGCCCTATCTCTCCAGTGATCGGCTTGCGCGTATTGTTGACCACCACGAGATACACGTCGCCCTGATACCGCCACGCGCGGACACTCAGATCCTCGGTTGCGCCCGTCACTTTCGGCGGCTCGTCGTCCGAGAGGATCACGGGAATGTAAGGCTTCACGCTCGCCGCCGCCGCGCAGATGTCCGCCCAGCGGTCAACCATGAACTTGCCTTTCTGGTACAGAAGACGGTAGCACCAGTAAACGATGCCGTTCGCGCCGTTCGCCACGCACTGCCACGTCATGTTGAGCATTTCTTCACGAGTGGGGAAACGGTCATTCTTGCGGTCCGGCCCGCGGCAGTCCGCCCACGCGAACGCCTGCGGCACCTGCCACATCGGCTTCAGGCCCATCACCTCGTCGTCCGTCGTGCGCGTCCACATCGCCACGTTGCCGATGGGCGAGCCGGGAATCGGATAAGGGTCTGTCCCCACAACGTCAAAGGTGGGGTAGTACCCGCGCACTTCGCCATACTGATAGAGGACAGTCCACGTGGGATGGCTGGGGTCTATGCGCTCCAGAAGCTGCTGACGCGCCAGAAGCTGAGGGAACTTCTCGAGCGAAATCTCGTCGTTGCAGTACCACGCCATGACGGCAGGATGGTCCTTCTTGTCGTTGACCACGCGCTCCACGTAGGCCTGCGCGTCAACGTCCGAATCGACGCCTTTCGGGCGATGCTTGTTCCACGGCCAGATGGAGTTGAGCGGATAGATCACCTCAATGCCGTTCGCGCGGCAGAAGTCAAGCTGTTCGACGCTTGGCTCGACGTACGGCATGATGCAGTTGAACGGCCCAGTCAGGAACTCCGCAAACTGCTTCTCGTTCACGCCCGCCATGTAGATGCCAAGCGGGAAGAACGGCTTGCCGTCAACGATGGTGCGCCGCTTCGCATCGAACCACGTGCGGCGTTTCGGTAGTTCATTGACGCGTGTGAAATCGAGCGAACCGCCGCCGAGCTTGCGTCCGTTCCTGTCGATCAGCTCGCACGAGACGGGATGCGTCCCCTTTGCGAGATGCGCCGCCTCGATCTCGAAGATTGCGGCATCCTCCGTCAATCGCGTAGGCTTCACGCTGCGCATGTCGCCACCAGCGTCCTTGTAGGAGAACACCGCCCTCGCGCCGGGATGATCCTTCAGGTTGACGGCGGCACGGAACATCACCTTGCCGTCGGCGGAAAGATTGCGGTAGGCGGACGAGTACAGCCCACCGAAAACGGGACGCTCCATCGGCTTCACCGAGACGTCGTCGAACCAGACCTTGCCGAGACCTCCTTTCGATACCAGAAACGCAACGATCACCCGCGCTGCATCAGACGGAATCGGGGGAGTGACGCCTTTCAGCTGCATCCAGTCGTGAGTGCCGCCGAAGCCGCCCTGATAGGAGCCGCTCAGCCATTTGCCGTTCGCGTCGTACCACTCCACGCATAGTTGCGCCAGCCCCGTGAGGCCTTCCGTCTTCGCCCAGACGGAATACTCGTAGCGCTTTCCCTTCTCGAACGGAATCTGCGCAGACGGGTATCGGTAGTATTTCCTGTCGTCCCTGTTCTCGAACACGATTCCGCGCGTGCCGTTCATTCCGACGCCGTCGGCAAAGGCGTAGTGCTCCGGCACGTTCCAGCCGACCGTCTTGCCGTCCTTCACGTCCTCGAACGAGCCGTTGGTCAGCAGTTCCGCCGCCGGGCACGCCGGCACAATCCCACATGCCGCCATCGCGACGGCGAAAATACGCGACTTCTTCATCGAACCCCTTATTCTTCCATCAGCGCCATGCGCATGCCGACATCATTGGCACCAGTCCAGTTATTAAAGGAAATTCTTGATGCGCAACGGGTGTAAGCACCATATCTGCTGTAAGCGCCACCACGCGTAACAAGAGCCGAATCGGATGAGGTGTTTGCTGGATCGACAACAACATCGCCAGGTTGCCATCCGTCACCAAACGTCGCGACGTACGCACTTCCAGTGGAATATGCGTCACGCGTCCACTCCAATACGTTGCCAAGTGTGTCATACAGACCTAAAGCGTTGGGCAGTTTGGTTCCAACCACTTGCTGCTTGTCGGAATTTCCGATGAACCATGCAAGTATGGTGACATCCCCATCGTTACCAGACCAGAGCCCGCCATTAGAAATTGTACGACCGGAATACAGCCCCGCCGTAGAACCGGCGCGGCAGGCGAATTCCCACTGCGTCTCCGTCGGCAGAATGAACGAATTGTTGCCGGTCTTCGTTCTGATTCGCTTGACGGCTTCCCATGCGGTATTGTTGTTGTTGGCGCTCTCGCGGCCATATACCAACATGTTCGCCGGCAGCACATCGGCCTCTTCCCGGTTCGTCCCCGAGGATGGGTTGTTGCCGACAAGAAGCGTGTACTGCTTCTGCGTGATCTCAAATACGCCCATGTAGAAGTCCTTGGTGAGCTTCACAAGGTGATTCGTCTCCTCGGCTCTGGCTCCCATCTCCGTCGGCAGCGCGCCCATCGTCCAAATCTTGTTGGCGGCGGGAATCTTGCGCATCACGAGATGTGTGGTCTTGTACTTCACGTTGTTCGTGACGCCCGTCCAGATCAGCACGTCGCCAATCATCTCGGAAGACGGCGCGAGGAACCGCGAATGGAGCGAGGTGTAGTCCGTCACGAAATCGCCATCCTCCACCTTGCCGTTGTAGAAGTCGGCGCGGGTTATGTTCTTGCAGGCGCCCGTCGTGAGGTCGAACACCTTGTAGATGACCTCGTTGATGTTTGCCGCCGCTTCGGAAAGCGAGAGCTTGACCTTGAAGTTGGCGAGGGCCACCTTCGACGTGCCGAACGCCTTGACGGGATCGATCACGAACGAGCCCACGCCATCTTCGGCGATGCCGTAGCGTTCGCCTGAAATGGATGATTCAAGGTTGGACGAATCCAGTTCCGTATCGCCGTTGAACGCCCTCACGGCGATATTGACCGGCGAGGTGACGCCGGTCACCTTGTACTCCACCTTCACGTCCGTTGACCACGGCCACTGCTGGCGCACGATGATCTGTTCGATTACGGCGGCGTTGAGTGATGCCGCCGAGAAGAGTGCTGCAAAAAATGCTGTCTTTTTCATTGTCTGTTTCCTTGTCAAGATTGTTACTGGATAATCACGAAGAAGCCGTCGCCCTGCCCCAGCAGGGTGGCGGCGTAGTTGATGCCGCCCGCCACAAGCGAAAGCGACACGCTGTCATCTGTGTTCGGCTTGAGCGCATACCAGCCCTGGGCGCCGTTGAGGCCCGTATCGACCTCCGTCACCATGCCGCCGTTCACGGACATCGTAAACGACGTGGTGCCATACGGAATCGGCAAGACGGCCCGCTTCTTGACGGTGTTCCATACCGCGCCCTCCGCCGGCGCGAGACAGCGCGTGGATCCTTCCGTATCTGGCGACAAACCCTGAATCAGGCCAAGCTTCGCCGTTCTCACCGTGCCTTCGTCGAACGTGAGAGTGAGATCGTACACATTCTCGTTCTGCGGCGAATCCGGCACCGGCAGCACAAGCTCGAACGAGCTTTCCGTCAGATTCGGGTAGGTCTGCATCTTGTACCCCGCGCCGCTGACCGTGAGCGTCGCCTTTGTCGCGCCGCTTGGATAGTCGATGGGCAGGGTCATCGTACTGTTCGTTGCCGTGTTCCAGAACGAACTCGTTTCAGGGCGGAGAAAGACGAACGTCGGTTCGCTCGTGATCTCCGACCCCGGAGTCGCGACCGCCAGCAGGGACGCCCCCACCAGCGATGCGACCTTTCGCGTCATTATCATGTTGCTTCCTTCTTGGTTTACGTCAAAGATATCCCTTTCGCGATCGGGCGGGACGGGCTTTGTCCCGTCCGTGGCCGACACAGAGGTCGGCTCGCCCGTCTCATCCGGCGCGTTGAGAACAACGCGCCCCACCACGGCCGCAGCCGCAAATGCCCCCAACCCCAGAATCAGCAGCGCCATCCTCACGACTGGCTTCTTCAACTGCTCGGAAAGCATCCCGGCAAGCGCCTTTCGCGCCGCATACAGCCGAAACTTCACCGTGCCTTCGGGAATCATGAGCAGCTTCGCCATCTTGCCGACAGGCTGATCCAGGAAGTAGTGGAGCAGAATCGCCTCGCGCTGGTCGGGCGCAAGCATCCCTATGGCGCGGCGCACAACCTCTGCGTCAGATGACGCCATGAGATGCTCTTCCGTGCCCACGCTGCCCTCCGGAACCGGGATATTCTCGTCCGGCTCCGCCACCACCGTATTCTGCGCGGACTTCGTACGCTTCGCGGAGCGGATGTCATTCAGGAGGATGGCCTTCATCCAGTCATAGAAAGAACCGTCTCCCTTAAACGAATCTATTCTGCGGATGGCCTTGTCGAACGTGCGGAACGCAAAATCCTCCGCTTCGGCGGCATCGCCACAGATGGCAAGGGCATCCCGGCACAGCCGTTCGCGGTATTCCGCCACCAGCTGCGCAGCACCTTTCTCCAAATCATCGTGTATGTCCTGGATTAAACCCATTGCCCTCTATTATACAATAGACGCGCCAACCGCCGATTTGGTTTGAAAGCCAGCGGTTATTTTTTAGAGAGATCACAACCGTTAAAGTTCTCTGGCCCTATCTACCAGTCCATCGAGGATGGCTACGGATTCGGGAAGCGGCTGGTCGAGCGCAAGGCCATAGGCGAAGATATGCCGCCCACCCTTCGCATCCACGCGTTCGCCGAGATTGGCGCGGCAAGTCGCTTGCTCTTCACCAACGATGGCCAGAGAATCCGCCGGGAAGTCCTTCACCGGCATCGCAAGACCCTTCTTGAAGATGCGGAAGTGAAGCGTGGAAAGCGATTTCGATTCCGGCAGATATTTCAGGAGCGGACTCTGCGTATCAAACACCGCGCCGACGATGTTCTTGTGGAACCACCAGCCCAATTCGATGTTCGCCGGCTCTTTCAGTCCTCCAATCTCAATGACGCTCTGTCCGCGCGCCAATGCCGCCGCAACCTCCGGCGATCCGAAGTCCGCCACCACAACCTTCGCCTCTGCCGCACGCTCCGGCGGCAGTACGTCGTCAAACGCCGCCTCAACTGCCGCTCGACATGCGCCAGTTGCCGCGATGTCGCGTCCGTCGCGCTTTATGCGTTTCGGAAAGAGCCATAAGTCCCATTTATTCGAGATTCCGCCCAACGACGCCTCAAGGACAGCCTTCACTGGCTTGTCAACTTCGGGGAAAGCAATCGAAACGGTCGCGACCTTTCGTACCGGTCCAATTGTGATGTTGCCGAGCGGAACACGTCCGGCGGGAGGGACGCAATTCTTGTGAGAGACGCAATTTGTTGCGTCGGGAGGGACGCAATTCATGGGAGGGACGCAATTCATTGCGTCCGAAGATTTTTCGGTCGCAGTAAACTGCGACCCTCCCAAGTCGAGGCGCCATTCCAACACCGCATCTTTCAGCGCGGCATCGCCGTAATGCGCAAAAAGGAAATCCACCGCCAACTGCTCGTCTGCCGTAAACACGTTCCTGTCATCCGGCACATCAATCAGAATGCAAGACGGCGAATTGAACGCCGCGAAATCAGCAAGCGTCTGTCCGCCGATCTTCTCCGTGAGGAACGGCGTGAGAAGACCTTGCGCAATGTAGGAGAGGTTGGTCGCGTCCACGCCGTCCCAGTCTGGCTCGTTCGGCATTGTGCAGTCGGTGAGCGACCAGAAGTAATAGCCGTCGCAGTGCGGATCCTTCCGCGCCGATTCGATACCCCGCTTCTGCCACACCGCCTGAAGATAGTGCTGCGCGTCCTGAAGACGGTCGCCCATCGAATGATCAAGGCCAAACCGCGCCAGCCATTCGCCGCGCACCGACCGCTTCACTGGATGATTCCACATGCCCGTATAGTCTTTCTCCAAGCGCGTATCGGACTTGACGGAAAGGTTCATGAACTCGTGCGCGATCATCGGGCACGGCGGATCGTACTTGCCGCGCGGCCAGATGCGGTCGGGGAACGCGATGAAGTCATCCGTATCCGAAACACGGTAGTTCGCGAGGTCCTTATTGTCGGTCACTCCCGCGCCGCGCCATTTCTTCGCGTCCTTGGCAGACGACGGACTGCGCTTCCAAAGTGGCTGAGCCATCGTGTCCTGCTCAATCACAAGGCGGTCAGGATCCATCTCTTTAATGAACGAATAGAACTTCTTCCCCAGCACCGGCCCGAACGTCCCCTCGTTGCCGCCGCAGTAAACCGCGAACGACGAATGGCGGCGAAAGTTCTCCCACAGCTCCTTCGCGTCCGCAAGCGGCTCGAACGGTGCCATTCCCGTGGAGAAGTCGCCGTAGTACGGAAGTTCGGGCTGAAGCATCAGCCCAAGCTCGTCCGCCGCATCGAAGAACTCCGGCGACTCGCAGCGCGTGTGGAGACGGGCGAAGTTGAAGCCCGCCGCCCGTGCCTTCGCGATTCGGGCGCGGCAGTCTTCGCGCCTCGGACGGTGCCGCCCATAGATCGGATCGATCTCGTGGAACCCGCACCCGCGCATGAAGAACGGCTTGTCGTTGAGGTAGAAGTCCTTGCCGCGAACCTCGAACTTCCTCACGCCAAAGCGCTCGCGCCGCGTCTGCACGACTACGCCGTTCTCGACAAGCTCGACAATGCCAGTGTAAAGATTCGGATGCTCCGGCGACCAAGGGCGAAAGTCCGCAAGCGGAAGTTTGAGAGTTTGAGTGTTTGAAGGGTTGAGCGTTTGGGAAGGCGAGCGTCCACGCGAGCCGATGGTTTGAGAGACGGTCTGTCCTTCGATGGTTACGCGAACAACGGGAGGAACGCAATTTATGGGAGGAACGCAATTCATTGCATCGGGAGGGACGCAATTTGTGGGAGGGACGCAATTTATTGCGTCCGTTGTCTTCTCGGTCGCAGTAAACTGCGACCCTCCCCCGCCCCCTCCCACCGTCACATGCGCCTCTGCCGCCCTCTCGTCGAACAATCCGCGAAACCAGACGTCGTCGATGAACGTCTGCGGCGTCGCCTCCAGCTCCAACGGACGCAGTATGCCGCCGAAGCAAGCCACCGCCTCAGCCGTGCCGAGCTTGGACGGCGCGGCGTTCGAGACCTCGACCACGAACTTCGCGTCCTTGCCCGGCTCAACGAGGTCGGTTATCTCGAACTTCCGCGTGGCGCAGTAGTCGAAGACGTGTGCGACAGGCATGTCGTTCACCCAGAACCATCCTTGACACCCGACGCCTCCCACCTTCAGCCAGATGCGCTTGCCTTTCCATTCCGCCGGAATCGTGAACGTGCGCCGATACCAGCCATCGCCAGAGAAACCGTGCTTGAGCGGAAAGTGCGAGGTGTAGCCCGCGTAGCAGCAGCGCGGCGCGGCAGGGACGGGGCCGCCCACGCCCTGCGATTCCCATGTGCCGGGAACCATGATCTTGCGTTCCTTCGGCCACGGCTCCTTGAGCTGGCGCATGTTGAAGAACTGCGAGCGGTCGGCGGCAAACCCGCATGTGGCGAACGTCCACTCTCCGCCAAGGTCAAGCACCGTCCCCTGCTCGTTACCGCAAACAGGATTGACAACGGCAAGATGCGGTTCGCGCCCGCCCCATTCGACATTCCCCGAAAGCGCAGCGGCAAACGCAAACATAGCCGCCACCGCACATGTCATTGCAACCAGTAATCTTTTCATTTCCACTCCCCTCTTTTAAAGGTTGTGCATATTGTACCACATTGTCGATAAGCACTGGCAGCGAATCGGACACATCGAAAGAAACAAAATCTTGAATTGTTCAGGCACATCACTTCACCGCCGTTTTGACGTTGATGGGGTTGGTCTGCTTCGGCGCGTTCTACCCGAAAGGATAGCCGCGCACGAACCAACCGCCGCCGGTACGATAATCTGCATTGCCGCCTTTGCGGCCTTCTTCCAAGGCAACGCCTTGATCCAATTCCAAATTCCATTCATCATAAATCTCCTTTGCTTATGGAGGGACGCAATTCATAGCGTCGAAATCGGTCGCAGCGGTCGCATTAAAATGCGACCCTCCCGAGCGACCCTCCCAATAGAGGTTTGAAAAGTTGAAGGTTGAAAGGTTTGTGCTACGCCAGTTGAATGGTTAAAAAGTTGAAAAGTTGAAAAGCCAAAACCTTTCAACCTCTCAACCTTCAACTTTTCAACCTGCGCAGCTCAACCTTTCAACCTTTTACCACCGCCCCTTAGTGCACCGAGTACTGCACGGGGTAGGTGGCGGTGCCGCCGGCGGTGGTCACGCGGACCATGCCGAAGCTCTGCGGTGCGCTGTCCTCGATCACGCCGTTGGTCGCGAGAACCTCGCCCTCCGCGTCGTAGGTTGCCGTGAGCGACTGCCACAGCTCCATGTCCTCGACAGGTGCGCCGTCTTCGCCTACGAGCAGGTCGATCACCGTCGCCGTGTCAAGGTTCGTGCCCCTCACCTCGACAACGCCGCCAAGCGCTTCGATGGTTCCCGGTTCGCACCCCTGCGTTCCCGCCGCAGTGATCGTCGGCGCAGGAACTGGCGGCACTGGCGGCTCCACGCGCAGGTACTTGACCTTGCGGAACGATGTCTGCAAGGGACCCGACAGGTCGCCGGCGTGGGACTCGATGAAGAGCTTGTAGTCGCCGCCGTCCAGAAGCTCCGCCGTGTGCGCCTTGAAGAGCTGCTTCGACACCACCTCGTCTATGACGAGAGGGAATGTCGTCCCTAGCGCGTTCTTCAGGTACGCCTTCGCGTCCGGGTCGTCGTTCAGCACCATGTTGAACCCCGCCACGCGGAAGACGTGCTGTCCGTGGATGAGGTTCATCGGACGCTCAACCTCCAGGTCCATCACGTTGTCCACGCGAAGCTTCGTGAGGTTCGCGTCGGTGATGATCGTCGGCACCGTGTCCGCGAGGTCGAGCCTGAGCGTATCGTCGAGGCGTAACGCCAGCTCCAGCGCGTTGCGGTCAGGGTCGAACGCGGCGTCCGCCGTCGGGAACGAGCCCGTGATGACGCCGCACACGACGCCGAGGTCGGTGTGGACGCGGACGAGCGCCTCGCGCTCCAGCGCGGCGATGGCGTCGAACGCCCCGCCGATGATCGCGATCACCTGAATCGCCGGAAGACCGCACTTCGCGCCGACCGCCGCCGCGAACTCCGCGAGCGCGACCGTCTCCTTCGCGATGTAGCTGCCGAGGTACGGCGCAACGTCGTGCGTCGCCGTGCTTGTGTTCTCATGTATCACAACTTCATGTCTTGCCATTGTATTTTTCCTTTCTTGTCTTCGTTTTCAACTCGGGAGGGACGGGCTTCGTCCCGTCCAAGGCCGCGACAAAGCGCGGCCCTCCCATAGCGTCATGCCACCGCGACCTTCCTTGTTGCGACGTGGACGCCGTACTGGTCGCCCAGTCCGCTTCGCGTATAGACCTTCAGCGTGTACTCGCCCGGCTCAAGCGCCGTGGTGAGCTGCGCCTTGACGTTCTGCAAATCCGAGAACGTGATCTCCGCCTTCGTCTCCACGCCGCGCGCGTTGGCGAGCGCGACGTACTCGTCGTCCTTCGTCGTGTCCGGCGCGAGGTCGGCCCCCGCGATGGAGAACACGTCAGTCCCCGTGATCACGTCATAGACGAGCGTCGTCTCGTCCAAGACCGTGTTGATCGCGGGCTTCGCGCCCTCGGTGCGGTTGAGCGGCACGACCGCCGCGAGGATCGACTTGAACGGCTCCATCTCCACGGCCTTCACCATGAGGACGTTGCGCCCCTTGACCCACGGGCCGGTCAGCCCCTCGAACGAGCCGCGCACGTAGTTGCGTATGGACGCCACGCCGTCGATGAGCGTGATGTTGCCCCTGCGCTGGTTCTCGCGCACGTACTCGGCGGCCGCCATGAACACCGCCTTGACGGCGGTGGACGTGTAGCCCGTCTTCAGCGCGATGTGCTCGTATGTCTCGCGTCTCGACATCGTCCGCTCGTGCTGCGGGATGCCGACATAGAACGGCGCACGACCCAGATTCTCCGAGCCTTTCACCGTCATGAACTTTACTGTCATTTCATTTTCCTTTCTGCCCTCCGTAGCCTTGGCGTAGGAGGGTCATTGTCGTTGTTTTGGTTTTATCTTCCCCACGCACCCGCGCAGGGAAATCTTTCTTGCCGTACAGGGAAACCCAAACCCTCGTACAGGGGAAGTCAAACCCCCGTACAGGGAAGGGCGCACCCCTCCGCAGGGGAGAACGCCCGTCCCCGCAGGGGAACGCTCCGCTGGGTTCACTTGATCGGCACCTTCACGCTTACCGGATTCGCCTGCACCGGCCTGTTCTCGTCATCGCCCGTGTTGTCCGCATCCTGCGTGGACTGCGTCACGACCGCGATGCCAGGTATGCCGATGGCGTACAGGCTCATCGTCTGCGTCTTGGCGCTCGGCGTGAGCGAACTGCATCCGCTCCCCGTCACGGCGACGAGTCCGCCACCGATGGCACCGAGAAGCACCGGCGCGGCTCCTTGCAGCCACTTCGCTTTGCTCGTGCGCGCTTCGCGCGGCTTCCCTCCGAAAGCTTCGCTTTCTGCGGCGCATCTCACGGCATCCCAGAGCTGCCTGCCCAGCTCCTTCCAGTTGATCTTCAGCTTCATCTTTCATTTCCTTTCTTGGTTTACCGCGCCGTCTTGTCCGCCGTAGCTTCAGCGTAGGCGGAAGCATCGAAGATGCGTAGTCGGGTTGATTTGTGTTGACATGTCCACAGTTTATAAACAATGAACATCGTTACTCTCCCTTAAGCGGCGGCGGTGAACTTCATCGTCTGCGTCTCGGCGCGCCTGAGGCCGATCTCGGCCAGCTCCTCGTCCGTGAGGTTCGCGCCCTTGATCGCGAGCTTGTTCAGCTCCGGCTTCTGGCGCACGTAGTCGTCCGGCAGCGAGTTGAGCCACACCTTGTCGTTGATGGAGCCGCCGTCGATGCGCTCCAGCACCTCGCCGCTCGTCAGCTTGTACTTCACGCGGTCGGTCGAGCCTTCGCGCGACCTGCCGCCCTCGCCGGGGTCGAACACCTCGGGATGCCCGAGCGCGTACTCGCAGAGCGCGTCGTGGCGCTCGTCGAACGCCTTGCGCTGCTCGTCGTACTCGCGCTTCTTCCTGTCGCGCTTCGTCTGCGTGTCGAACGCGACATCCACGGCGTCCTTGAACGCCTTCGTCGATTTGATTTTCATCATCATGTGTTTCCTTCCTTGTTTTTGGTTTGTTTCGCGCAGAGTTGCCGACCGGGAGAAAAGTTGCTTTCGCTTCTGGGAGTCTAGGAGTTTTGGAGGATAGGATACTTTTGAAATATTCTCCCTAACTCCGAGACTCCCCGAAGCGAAAGCAACCCCACATCCGCGCCTCCGCGTGATGAATTGGCGGGGCATCGTGGCGTACCTCGCGGCCTCTTGCGACCGCTTCGCGGCTCGGGCTTCGCCCTCGGGCAACCTGACGACTTCGTCGCAGGCGCATCACGCCATCGCGCCCCAAATGGTTTTTGTGCGTCCCGTGTCGTGGAACGCCGTCCGTCGTTGTTCACGATTCAGTTGTCAGAGATCAATGCCCCTTGCGGGGCAACCCTAACGGGTTTGGTTTGGGACGGGCCGCCAACTCGGTTCCCCTAAGCGCCGGCGGCCACATGTCCCCTCATGTCTTAAGGGATGATTTTTGGTCGGTTTTCAACATCAGGCCTCAGAATCGGCATCCCGAATATCGACCAAACCCCTGTTTTTATTGGCCAGAAAGATTTTTTCAAGTTTTTTCATCTCGCGCAGAAAAACCGTCTGCGCGACCTTTCTGGACATCCGGTTTCGCCTCATCAGACCGCGTATCACAGCCTCCTTGGGCGAAACGTCTTCACCATCCGGCTTTCCTCCGTCACAGCTCTCGCGTGTAGCGACAAGAAGGTCGAATACCTGAATGAGCCTTTGGGACTTTCCGCCCAAAAGTCTTCGGGCAGCCTCGGCCAGTGCGCTACCGCAATCTTGCGCTTCGGTAGTCGGCACGGATTCGTCAGCGTCACATACCGATTCCGCGCCCCTGCCGCCATCCGAGAACGTGGCGATCTTGCTTGGGTCGTCGAACGTCTCCATGTGAGCGTCAAGCGAGAGCATCGCCGCGTCGAACGCTCCCTGCCGCGAATTGCGGCGAGACTTCGCACGGTCGGCTTCCTGACTGTACGAGACCCAGGCGATCTCGCGCCTCAGCCTGTCGCGCTCTTCCTGCGTCGTGGCATACTCGTATTCGGCGGCAAGCCTCTTCAACGCCTCGCTGATCTCACAGATCATGCCGCACCTCCCGCCTTTGCGGCTTCGCCGACTACAGCGGACAAGCCCTTCGCGCCCGCAGCACTCCCAGAGTTTATAAACTCTGAGAATCCTTGGCTTGTCATGCAGCTTCCCGCCTCCGGCTTCGCGCCGTACTCCTTGCGGAGCCATGCCTGGAACGCAGACACGCCGTCGCGCACTTCGCCCTGCCTGTGGCAGGAGACGTAGTAGTACGCCTTGTCGATGATCAGCCGACGGTTGAAGTGCCGGCAGTACCACGCCCACAGCGCAAAGTCCTTCGCGCAGTGCGGGAAGCAGTTGCAGACGATCTCCGCCGACGCCTCCCCGGCCTCCGCGTAGCTGCACGTGCAGGGCAGACGCCGCTTACGCGCGCATACGCCCTCGCGTGCGCGCGCGGTATTGCTATGAGAGTTTATAAATAAACCCCCGTCTTGTTTTCTCTTTACCTTCCTTTCTTTTCTTTTGCTTCTTTTCTTTCTTTCCTTCGTTTTCTCTTTTGCCATGTCTGGCTCCTTTCTTTCGGGTTGTTGATAACTCCCATAGCCACCTGGCCACGGGAAATGAAAAAGCCCCTCCGGCGCGAAGCCGAAAGGGCTGAAATGAAAATATGAAGACAAAAAAAAATCCCCCGCCGAATGGCAGGGGACTTTTACGTTGTCTATGTCAATTATCCGAGATGCATCCTCACTGAATCATTGCCACTCGTCATCATGGACAATAAGTCAATTCATAGTCGCCTGAACTATACTCCATCGCCTCAGCGTCTGGGAAAATAACTGTCGCGGATGTCCCATCCGGAATCGTGAAACACCACTTGCATTTGCCACTATCAGAAAAGCGCCATTCACTCTTTATGAGTCCAGAGGCAGATCGGTACGATGCTTTGCAGAAACCAATTCTCCGATCAGGAATCGGTGCCAAGATGAAATGACGGAAGCCAGATGATTTTGGATCAGGCCTGATGCCCGCCATCGTTGAATACATCCATTCAAGCACCGCTCCGTAGGAATAATGATTGAAACTGTTCATCGAAACAGGGCCAAAACCAGATTCTTTTGTGTAGCTGTTCCATCGTTCCCAGATTGTCGTTGCACCTTGATCCACGGAATATAGCCATCCCGGAAATGCATGGTTCAAAAGAAGCGAATACGCCACATCTGTCAATCCGTTCTCCGTAAGTGTCTCCATCAGGATGGAGGTGCCGAGGAATCCCGTCCGAAGGCAGGTGCCGGAATCAACGATGCACTGCCGCAGTCGCGCAATGGTATTCTCCCTTGCAGCACCTTCCACAAGCCCCAACTTGAGCGCAAACAATGCCGGAGTCTGCATGGCACGAAACTGTTCGAGAATCATGCCATCTGACGCACTCAAGAAATTTCCCTTCAAATACGCGAGTGCAGCCGTCGCCATCCCTTCATAGGGAGCGGCATCCTTACCGACTGCCTCAGCCATTTCCGACATCATCCGCGCGTCCCAAAGCCAATAACATCCTCCAAGATAGTCCCAATACCTGATTGCCTCATCCTTCGGTCGAACGCGGTTACCTTTATCGTCAAGGACAAAAGCGCGCGACGAGCAGGTTTCCAAGTCTTCCATGCTAAGCCAATCCGCCCATTGATAAAGGCCACTTTCGCCCTTGATTGCATCGTGATGGTATCGCGTCTCGTTTACGTGATCCATGAACTTTGCCATTGCCGCAAAGTTCCCGCGCAGAATCTCCGTGTCACCATACCGCTTCCACATTGTGTACGGAACGATGATTCCGGCATCCGACCATCCAATCCGCATTGATTCGTTTCCAAACGGTCCGACCTGCGGGGCGACTCCGGGAAATGCGCCGCTTTCCCGTTGCGAATCACGCATGTCGCCCATCCACTTCGAGAGAAATCCGCATATGTCGGCGTTGCGCGTGGCTGCGGCGCAGAAAACCTGCGTGTCGGCAGTCCAGCCAAGCCGTTCATCACGCTGAGGGCAGTCCGTCGGCACCGACAGATAGTTGGAAAGCTGCCCCCAGTATATGTTGGCAATCAATCTGTTCAGCGACTCATCCCCAGTAACGATAGCCCCCACTTCATTACGGGCTGCAATGGAAGATACTGGCACAGATTCAAGTCTCGCAAGCCGCACCTTGCCCGTTGCCTCGACAGCAACATAGCGATAGCCGAAGAAGGTGTAGCGAGGCATGAACGATTCACGCTCTCTACCCGCAAATGTATAGGCAAGCTGCGCCCCGTCCTTTGCAAGCGATCTGAGATTGGCACGATACACAGACCCGCCAGGCCCATCGTTGCCACGGCTTTTCAATCCGTCACCATCGTTCAACATCTCAGCTGGACGCATCGTGAGAGTAACGCCACGCTCCGCGCTTGCCGTGAACCTGGGAACTGCCGCCGCGTTCTGTCCAAAGTCAACCACCAAATGCTCGCCAGGCTCTAGCACAATCTCTTCCCCTGCCGCATATTTCCGATCCCTAACGACCGTTCCGAATCTATTTTTGTCCGTACCTGCAACATCTCGCCAGACATACGCAGAAATCGGCTTCAGCGCAAGGTCTTCACGAAGCACGACAGTTGCCGCAGCATTGGCAGAGACAATATTGCCCTTGAATTCATCTGTCACTTTCACCGGCACAAAACCACTACATCCTTCACGGGCGTCATACACTTCACCCTCAAAAATAGAGGCCGCCTTGACCGGTCCAGTCACAGCCCCCTCCCATGAACCATCCGTTACAAACGACTCATACGTTCCGTCCCTGTACTGCACCACCAACCGCGCACGAAACGCCGATTCCTTTCCGGTATAACAGGCGATCAGGTCTCGCCACCAGCCAGCGGACACTTCTGCGCTCAGTATGTTGTCTCCTTCTTTCAGAAGTTCCGTCACATCGTAGGTGAATGATTGCCGCGTTCTGGAGGTGTGTGTAAATCCCGGCTTGAGGATGTCACCGCCAACGCGATTCCCGTTGATGAATGCATCAAATACACCTTGCCCAGTGACTGTCCACCACGCCACCGCAATTGGCTTAGCAACCACAACCTTCTTCACAAAGATGCTGGCGCCCGGAATAGACTTCACCATCTCGGACATCGGCTTCCGTTCCAGAGTCTTCACTGGCTGCTCCGGCACTGCAATCCATAGGCTTCCGACAAGAGTCATATCCTTCACTTCGGCTGGGGCATGAAAGTGCGGCGACGTATATCCGCCCTTCCCCGTTTTTCGCCATTCCTCCAATTGTCGTTCAGCGTGAAATATCTTCACAACCTCTTCAAAGTAACTCCGTGCCGTCTCGGGCATTGCACTCCGATGGTCAAAGATCTCTCGGTCTATCTTGGCACGGAGATAAATGAGCCTCCAGCGCCAACTTTCCCTTAAAGGCGAAAGCAACTCACGATCCATCCTCTCGACGACACGGTCGGCATCGTAGGCGCGGCGACGATATTCGGACAATTCCGCGTCATACTCATCAATTGACGTGAACACCGGCCATGACCGCCCCTGCGGAAACACATGATTCTCCTCGTAGATTCCGCACAATCGAACGAAGTCCTCTGGATTTGTGCCTGCCAGCTCATAACGCGCATACTGCCGAAGCAACTCGTCCGGATCGGCTTTCGGATCTACATAAAGCCCATTGACGATCCATTTGTTTATGTCTTCATAGATTCCTTCGGAATAAATCATGAACCCACCTGTCACACGCTCAGCCTGATGAAACAGCCTTGCAAACCTTTTCGGCAAAGCCGTCGCCCCATACCCACCCCATGGATCACGCCCCCACATGCTGATTTCGGGGAACGTCACGATTGGGATCCCTTTCGGTACGGGATGTTCAAGCGGATACTTCGGAAACTCCCTATGGGAATCGGCAAGAATGTAATCGACCCAATCAATGTTTTCGAGCCACTTGTAGAGTCCCGCCCAATCATCATCGTGAAACACCCATGTGCTGACCATCGTCTTCGCACGGGGATGCGCCTTTTCGTTGAGCGCGTGAAGGCGCTCTATGAGCCTCAGGAAACCATTGCCGCCCCACGGCTTGCATTGCTCACATTCGCAACCGCCCTCGTCGAAAGGCCAATGGTTGAAATAGTCGACCTTTAGCCCTTCAAGCTCCTGCAAGCGCTTTTTGCGGAAATTGCAAATGAACTCCATTCCGCCCGGCTTCGATGGACAGGCGTTGAAACCGATGTTGCCACGCTTCGGATCGGAATTTGGAACGCCTCGGAATTCTTCAGGCGAATCAAGCGGAACCTGGTTTGAACCGCCGTTCTCGCAGAAACCGCAGTCGAGCGCACGGATGCGGGCAAGCATCTTCGCAGAAACCGCCTCAAACGTCGCACGTTCTTCTGGTGTGGAACCGGCAAGATTGACCTCTGGATAGAAATACTGGTAGTTGAATGCGTTGAACCCCATCAGCACAAGGTCGTCAATGTACTCAAGCATCTCGTCCGCTCGTGCCAGATGGTACCAGTTGTGGAAATGCCGTGCAAGATAGCCCATGCGAAGCGATTTCTTCGGCTCAAAGCGGTATTCTCCGTCATCGACAGAAAATGTCTGCCGCCCATAGCTGATTGTCCGCAAGAGCAATCCTGCGCCATACACAAGCCCGCGAACGCGCCCTGCGCGGACAACCGCCACGCCATCCTTCACGACAACTACGGCATCCTCGCCCTTTACCGCACCATCAAGCGCAAACTTTACCTTGAGCGTCTTTGCGCAATCGGATGGCGGCGTGCGATGCTCGACCCTCTTCTGCAGCAGTTGACAGCACAAAGCCGAACCTGACGTGCACTCCTTTTCACACGAAACCCTTGAATACTCTGCACCATACCCAGAAAGCGCAGCAATACAGACGATGACGGCAATGTTCCTCATTTAACTAGTTCCTTTCTTGCAATCAGAAATGTGGGCACGTATATCCACCCTTGCCTTTTCGCCATTTCTCCAACTGAATCTCAGCATGATATATGCCGACCAACTCTTCAAAAAACTTCTTCGCCGAATCGGGCGCGGCCTTCCGATGCAAAAATATCTCGCGATCAATCATCGTGCGCAGATAAAGAATCCGCCACCGCCAACACCTTCTGATGGATGGCAACAATGCAGCATCCATCCGTGCGACGATGCGACATGCCTCATCCGTCCTACGGCGGTATTCCGCCAGTTCCGAATCATTCTCGCCGATAGACGTAAAGACGGGCCACGTCCGCCTCTGTGGGAAGAGATGGTTTGCCTCCAATATCCCGCAAAGTTTCACAAAATCGTCAGGGCTTGTCCCCGGCAGTTCATAGGCGGCATACTTGCGTATGATTGAATCGGACGTATCTTCAGGTTTCACGTAAAGCCCAATCACGACCGCTTTGTTCACGTCTTCGTAGACACCCTCGGAATAGAACATGCACCCGCTTGAAACAGGATCAGCCTGACGGAACAGACGTTCAAATCTTTTAGGAAGAGGCGTTGCACCATAGCCACCCCATGGATCACGCCCCCACATGCTGATCTCAGGGAACGTGACAAGAGGTATGCCCTTGGGAATGGGATGGTCAAGCGGATAACGCGGGAAGTCGTTGTGGGAATCGGCCATCACGTAGTCAATCCACTCATGGGTCTCAAGATATTTGTAGAACATAGCCCAATCGTCATCATGGAAAAGCCATGTATCTACAATTGTCTTCACGCCAGGATGGGCAGCGGAGTTTATCTTCTGCAACCGTTCCACAAGCTTCAAGAAACCATTCCCCCCATACGGATGGCAGTCCTTGCATTCGCATCCACCTTCATCAAACGGAAGATGGTTGAAGTATTCCACCTGCACTCCATCAAGCTGCTTGAGACGCTTCGAATGAAAGTCCAACAAATAGTCCATCCCCTCCTTGCGAGACGGGCACACATTGAATCCAAAGTTTGGTCGGCGCGGATCGGTATTCGGAACTGACCGCAGATGCTCGGGCGCATCATCCGAAACCTGGTTTGAGCCTCCGTTTTCGCACAGTTCGCAGTCGAGTTCATGTATTCTCGCCGCCATCGCCCGCGATACAGCCTCGAAAACAACCCTGTCTTCCTCCGTGGAATCTGCGAGGTCTATCTCTGGATAGCGGTACTGATAGAGAAACGAGTTAAGCCCTGCCATGACAAGGTCATCTATGTATTCCAATATATCGGCAAGAGGTGCGCGATGATACCAGTTGTCAAGATGCCGTTCAATGTCTCCCATCCTGAACGGCTTCTTTGGTTCAAAGCGGTATTCTCCATCGTCCAGTGAAAAAGTCTGCCACCCATAGCTGATTGTCCGCAAGAGCAATCCTGCGCCATACACAAGCCCTCGAACACGCCCTGCGCGGACAACCGCCACGCCTTCCTTCACGACAACTACGGCATCTTCGCCCTTTACCGCACCATCAAGCGCAAACTTTACCTTGAGCGTCTTTGCGCAATCGGATGGCGGCGTGCGATGCTCGACCCTCTTCTGCAGCAGTTGACAGCACAAAGCCGAACCTGACGCGCACTCCGTTTCACACGAAACCCTTGAATACTCTGCCCCATACCCTGCAACCACCACGAAGCAGAGCGGCGCCAAGAACCATTTCATCCTACTGCCTCCACCTGATCATCTTGTTCAAAAGCGTCAACTGCCCATTTACGAGCGCATCTGCCGTGCCGGAACCATAACGTGATGTCTTAGCTTCATAGCCAGCGTGTTCATGCGCTTCATCAGTGGGAAAATAACCGACAGCCCCATTTGTAAGGCACATCACCATTGTCATTCCATATGGAGATTGCGCCTTTATCCTCCGACCTATGTCGCAAAACGGTTCGCCGGGAAAACCTGTGAACGCAAGCGCTCTCCCAACAGACAGATCGGAGACGTACGCGATGAATTTGTCAGGCGCATTTTCCAGATCGACCTTCCGCGATGCGTCCGCAACAGCCGTCACATAGTCCATGCCAGTAAACGGTATCTCGCTTTTACGCCCTTCAATGTGCGCCCTGAGATATTTCTTGGCAAGGGCAATCTCTCCTGCGTTCGCTTTATTTGCGGGCAGATAAAGCGGCTCAAACGCGCTATGCAACCGTCCTGTCGGCATTGGATCGCAGCGCCCCCATATCGTCATTGCCGCAGCGGCGACCATCGTTCCCATGTTCTGTGCATTTGCGTATGAATCGCGCACGATTTCACCAGGGTGCGGATCAACAACCAGATGGTTGAGATCGCCTTGCGCACCATTAAGAACGATGCACCTTACACCATTCGCCATTCGCTCCATTTCGCGCCGCGCCGCGCCCACCCAGTCGGCGGAAATCTTCAATCCCCCCACTACGTCAGGGTGGTTCTGGAAGTTGATGATGTCGATCTCCGGCTTGCCGCCAACGCGAATGAACCTTGCCAGCTGCAAAGTCTCGTCTGGGGCTCCTATCGGGCGCAAGATGTTCTTGTTGCCAATGCCGGGATTCGTCCGCACCTTCCCATCCTTCATCAGATACGTCCTGATGAACGCATGTCGTTTAAGTTCCGTCGTCCCGATGGCCAGCGTCGCCGGAGCAAGATCGCCGACAGCCGCACACGCCACATCGCCTAACCGCTGCACGAGAAGGTTCACGTAGTTCGTGATCGCCGGCATGTCCTCTGGCTTCATGCCGAGACCAGGGCACAGCTTGCGCAAAGTCTCCCCACCCGTATGCGTATGCGACGAATGGATCAGGATTGCCACAGGAGCAATCTTTGCTCGCGCCGCAATCTCCGCCTTGGCCAGTTTTACGACATCGTTCTGGACATGAAGGTTGTCAACCGCAATCAGCACAGCCTTCATGTGGTTGTCGTCGAAGGCAATTGCGCTTGCCTCCAAGGGGTCTCGCACCCCCTCCGAAATCCGCCGCCCGTAGCTTCCGGGAATAAAGGTGCCGACGGACGGAGTAATGTCAACACGCGCAAATCCCGTGCGGAAGATTGTTGGTGAATCATCTGCGGCTTCTGCGCACAGACCGACACAAAGGCAAATCGACGCCATCAGAACATTGAAGCTTCGCATAATCCCAACCCATCAATGTTTAGCCAATCGGTTTGCCGCAGTTGCCAAATGAATCGCGCGGTGTCACCGTGAACTTGACCGACTGTTTCCAGTCTTCAGGCAATTTAGACTTCGCAAACGCGCATTCGACGGGCTGCGTGTCCCTCTCGTCCGCCCAAAACTGACCTTTGGAATAGACCGCCGTAGCCTTGACGACCTTGCCATCCTTGATGGCCGAAACGAGATAGTCATAGGTGCGCGGCGTTTTTGCGGTGGCATGTGCGACCGGGAATGAAACAATCACCGCATCCGTCACCGTGCCATGCTTGTTCTTCACTTTGCCCTCCGAAACGGAAATCTTCGCACCATCGGCAAACTGCGGCGGAACCGCCTTCTTCGCCCGAACGTCAGACCGCATCGACCCATCTGGACTCGGCAAAGGGATAACCCAATCCGGTCCAAGCGGAAGGCCGTTCAGGAAATCGCGCCGTTCAATCACAAACCTGTCCGCATACAAGGTTCCAAACAGCCCTTGCCACGACTTGCGGATGTTCGCGATGGGCATAATCGCCTCGGTGAAGCTGTGGTTAAGCCCGTATTCATGGCCGCCGCGCGTACAGCAGAAATTGATGGAAGGAACTTCTATGGCCGTGAACTCGCCTTGCCAGATGTTTTGCTCATCAACAGCGTTACGATGCCCATGTCCGCAGACCGCCAGCACATTCGGATATCTCTTCAGCACCTCGGTCGTCTTGCCGCTATCCCAGCCCCGAACGTTTTCCTCTCCGCCGACCGTCCCCCTGAACATCCTATGCTGGACAAAGAAAAACGGTTTCTTCATGTCGATCTTCTGTTTCGCCATGAACTCCGCAAGCCCCGGAATCGTGTCGCCATTATCCGATGCCTTTGAATGGATGGGATGGTGCGCAAGCACGAAGTTGAAGCCGCAGCACTCCTTGACCTGAATCGGAGCCCACTCCTCGTGAAAGCATTCCTTCCACAGCCTTGCCGGATTGTCGCCGTCGGAAATGATCTCGTCAAGCTCACCTGGCGCGATGCAATGCACCGGCGCGAAATCAAGCTTGTGCATGTAGCCGCCCATGTCGTGGTCACCGTAGATGAAAAGCGGCACAATCGGATTGCCGTCCGAACGGCGGTTTCCGGGAAACACCTTGTCCCAAATTGCGCCGACACGCCTCAGAGCGACAGCAGTCCCGAAATCTGCGAGGTCACCCGCAACAATCACGCCATCGGCCTTCCTATCGTCAAAATAACGAAGCGCAGGCTCGTAGCACAGACAGTTCTGCAGGCCCATCCCCGTCTCACGGGTGAGCACATGCAAATCCGAGATAATCCCAAGCCGCATCAACGGCTTGCCGGCACCGTTACCGCCAAACCCAGGCACTGCGGCAAATGCCGCAGCTGCCGAGACAAAATCCCTTCTCGTAAGCTTCATCAGCTTCCTCATCTCATGCAAAAGGTTGCGTCCAGGCGACAGGCGTCTTCGGAATGACCTCATCTTCCATGCCAGGCGTCGCTTTGACAAATATCTTTGCCCTGACATAAAGATCATCAGAAGCCATTGTGTACTTCGCCGTGACACCTTCCGTTTCCTTCAGCACTCTGCCAATATCGCTTGAATAGACCTTGAAACGACGTTGCAGCCGCGCCACACCTTCCGTTGGACGCGGCAATCCCTGTTTTTCGGCAAGATCGACAACCGTAAACGGCCCGACCTCAGTCGTTGTCTTGTCAAAGCCTTTCTTTGTGCCAAGAAAGCGTATGACATATGTCAAACCCGGTTTGGCATCAACAGATACCGAAAGCGTACGCGACCTGCGGTCAAAATGCACGGCATTCAGATCAACTCCCGTCGATGCATGGAAATCACCACGCCGAAGCGCCCGCACAAGGGCATCTGGCTCCAATGCATCGCTGCGGATTCGCACATAACCGCGAATGACATGTTTCCCGCCCTCGAATTCCTTGTAGAAAGGCGTGTACATATGCGTATCATCAACAGCTACAGCATATATCGGCGGCAAACCCTGCTCATAGCGGTGTGCAAGAATTACGTCCCAGAACTTGTCATGAGTCCACATGCCGTCAGGAGGTTTTACGCTTGGCTCAGAATCGCAGTTCGCAACCTCAAAGAACTGTATTTGCGGATGCCGAACAAGCATCATCGGATCAAGGTCGAAGAACCAGCAGACAGGGTGGTTCACGGTGAACATCGATGTATCATTGTCCAGCCCTATCTTCTTTTCGTATTGAAGGAACAAATCTTCCAAGGACGCCTCGACGGAGCCGAATCGGTATGGATGCTGCTCGGCAAACGTATTCGTCACATTGCAGTGCAACTGAAAATCCGTATCGTTGTGCCATTCGCACCCATTCATCAAAAGGAACTCGTCTGGCTTGTTGAGGCGCTTCGCCATCTCATCGAACGTGTCGAGCCGATACGATTCAATGCCATCTGCGCCTTTCACCGGCTTGGGCAACCATCCCGGAAAATACTTCTCGAAACGTGCCATGTTCTTTCGGAAGAACCTCTTTGTCGTTTTTTCGTTGCAAAGTTTATTGCGGTGCACATGCGTTCTGTTGTGATCGGTAAGGCACAAAAAGTTATAGCCCAACTTCCGGTAGAGAAGCGCCGCCTCCTGCGGGAACGCCTCGCCATCCGAAAGAAACGTGTGCGTATGGAGATTTCCCTTCCACCAGCGCGGTTTCTTTGTCTCTGCCACACAGACAGGCGGAATCGTAGCCATAGTAGCGGCAGAGGCCCCAAACGCCATAAAAGCTTTTCGCGTCATTTCATTTTGCATAATTATTTGACTCCGTTATACAATTGCCAGACCAGAGGTCACCTAATCTGAAATCTCGCACCAAGCGGAACCGCCGTCAGCCATCCGTCGTCACGTTGCCTTGGAACTTTGTCACCAAACAGAAACGACCTGCACTCGGCGCGAGAAAGGACTTTGGAAGAACCGACGCGAACGCCACAGTCAGCACCATCACCTGTGACCCTGATCACCTTGCCAGCCGCCCACCCTGTCGTATCGGCATCGAATGAGAGTTTACCGTCTGCTGCAATGTCGAGTCCCCCATTTGCCGTGAACGAAAGTGTGCCAAGGGTGTTGGCCGCTCCTGCAGCCACACCAAGCGTACCGCCGGAAAGGACGATGTTTCGCGAACAGACGCCATTCGCGCCAAGAATCCATTTGCCATCGTGGATATTGATTTCTCGCTCGATGGCAACGGTTCCCGTCTGCAACACCGTGCCGGGGCCATATTTCCCAATCGCGATGTTCTTGTACGTATCACCAATATCAAATCCACCGCTCAAAATCAATGTTGGCGCGCCATCTTCACGGACATCCGAAACCGAAATGACAAGTTCCGCAGCGTTGTTGTTGTTGTCAAGAAGTCTCATGGGCATAGATATCGTATTGGGTTTTAGACCCGCAGCACAAATGTACGTCTTTGCCATGTAGTAACCATGACGAGGTGCATAACCCTTGATTGTCCCTCCATCTGCAACGAGCATCTTGTCTATGTAGAAGTTGTAGGAATTAAATTTCTGGTCAAACGTTCCGCCAAGAACACGCAATTCCTGATCCCAGGCAATCTGATATGAATTATGCGTTTCAAGCGTACCACCGGGATAGACACGGAATATCCCTTTTGAACCAGTGCTGCTGAACACGCCCTTGCCAAAAGCACCAGACCTGATGAGTTGCAATGTCGCATTCGTTCCGACATCCGTAAAACCTAAAAACGGCAAGGCGTCAAGGCATTCAATCCTGGCGACAAGAGATGATCCGCCATTCCCGCCCCGGAATGAGAGCCGACCGATTCTGTCCATTGAATTGACGAGCGAATTGAGTTTGACCGTCCGTTCAACAGGCTCAGGTGTTGGATCATAAGTCATTGTCGTCTGGCAAGCCGCATAAGAACCGGAATTCTGTCCCACGCCAAGAGCAGAGCCGGAATAGTCATCCGTATATGTGGTAATCATGTCATTATCCCCGGCATGATAACCGTTTCCGTAACGCGAATAGATGATCCGTCCCTCTATGTTCTGTCCGTTCTGGCGGTATTCGACGATAGCGCATTTGACTACCGGGCCAGCCTGCTCATACTGAAACTGACAGGTTGCCGTATCGGTCTCCGGATCATACGCCCAAAAACATCCTTGCACCGGACCGACAACCACACCACCAAAATATGCACCGCTCATCTTCGCCGACACAGATACAACTTTGCTAAGCTGACGATCACGCGCCACAACGGCATAGTCCCGCTTATAATATTCTTCGTAATAGGTTGGCGACTTTGTTTTCATTGATTCAGAAACAAATTCCGTCTTACCAGAACCAGCGAGAGTTCCCGAAAATGTGAAATCGTCATGATCCTTGATGGTCATCTCACCATTTACAGTCAAAGCACCATTAAACGTTCCGTTCGCTACTGCCAAGGTTTCTGCCCCTGTCGTGGAAACCTTGCCGAGATCGCCAACTTCAAGTGCTCCACCCAAAGTCAGCGTACCGGCAAATGTCACATCACTTACCGCCATCGTGCAGTTTGTCATCACAAGATGGTCTATGTTGTAACCGTTCTTCTTGTTCGGAGTATTCGAGATGAACTTCGTATCGATTGCAACGGTACGTGCCGTATCGTAGAAACTCTCGCCAAGGCAATAGATGTATTGTTGGTAATAGGCGGCGGCAACGATTCGACCCACGATGTCCGCCCCCTGTTGCGCAAGCTCCAACTTCACGCCACGTGTGTAGCCCCAGTCCCAAATCTGCATCTCGACAGTAAGGCTGGCTGCACCGTTTAACGTTCCACGCGTTTCATGGAACGGCAATCCCGTACCAGTCAAGAGCAGATTGCCGTGTGCGCCGTTTCGGAAGTACGTGTACTTGACCGCATAGTCCGCAAGATTCTTACCAGGGAACATCACCGTGTAGTCTGTTCCCGAAAGCTCATCCCCTGCATAGACGATTTCCGCCGAGTCGCCAACGGTGAGTTTCCCAGTTGTCACAACACTGTTAGCGAATACAAGTTTGCCGCTTGATGTCGCAGTAATCGTTGCATTGTCCGCAAACTCGATTGCATCGCCAGAAAGCGTGATCGTATCACCATTGGCAATCGTGGCAGAAAGCGTCTGCACCTTATCGTTTGCATCATAGGTGAACGCAAGTTCACCATTTGCGCCAAGTGATCTGGGATTTGCCCCTGCCGTCCATGTCAGCGACTGGTCTGCCGCCAGCAGAATGCCAGAACATACAATTACCCCAAGAAGGGAAACTGTGAGTTTACCCCCCCCCGTCTGATTTTTGACAGTTTTAACTTTCATGTGCTTTTCTCGTTTCTTAAGAACTAATTCTTTTTTCGATATTGCGCATTTTACCACATCTTCGACCCCATCCTGTACAAGAATCTCCAAAAAATTTTCATGTCATCAAATGGCAATATCACTTTATGGTAAAATACGTGGCATGAACATTGAACGTTCATCGCGTACAAGAGATGTGAAAGTCGAGCCGATCTTCTATGAAGACGGAAAAGATTGGCGCATCGTTGATCTACGCCCGCACGGCGTGGATTGCATTCCGCTTTTTGCATTTGGAAACTTCTTGTCAGTTCGCCCCGGTGCGAAGCTTCATGTTCATCCCGGCTGCGTCGAGGTGTGCCTATGCCTGAAGGGGCGAGTGCAATACGAGACCGATGACATCATCTATCCTGTAATGCCGGGACATGTTTTCGTATCACGTCCGAATGAACCGCATAGACGTTGTGACAATCCCAAAGGCATGATACTCTATCGGCTGCTATTCCGTCTGCCGCCGAAAGGAGGCCGCATACTTGGACTGTCGAGCGCAGAAAGCGCACACATGGCAAAGGCACTGTTGCACATGCCGCTCAGACTCTTTCATGCCACAAAGCGACTGAAGATTGCATTTGTGCGTCTGTTCGAAGTGTTCGATACGCCTGAACATGATCGGATGCTGCACCGCGTGGAAATGCGCAATGCCGCACTTGAGCTGTTGTTGGCGCTCATTGAAGCCCCGCGCGCACCGCACTCAATTCGATGGATGCCCAACTCAAAGGTAAAAGCAATAGCAAAACGCATTGCCGACCGTCCAGAACTGGACTACCCCATCGCAACGCTGTTGAAAGAGGCAGGGATGTCACTGTTTTCATTCACGGAGTCGTTCAAGCGCATGACCGGCATGACCCCACACTCATACATCATTGATCAGCGTGTACGGCATGCGATGGACGATCTGATGCAACGGGAATACAGCATCTATTCAGTCGCCGCGAAATGGCACTTCTCGTCCGCCCAGCATATGGCCTCATCATTCCAGCGCATCCTTGGTCATCACCCAAGCTACTTCAAGAACCTGAAAAAGAAACCTCTCTCAGCGCAATTAAAGCAGTAGAACGCCGAAACCATAAAGACCTGTCCCCAACCGCCGTCTAACACACCTCACCCAACCACTGCGTGGCTCAGCCTTCAGCCTCGGATATTCCTGCGCAATCCCCGCCCCGCACAGCCACATCCCATCTTCCCACCACCACCAACTCCACACCAGCAGCGGTTGTTTTCGAATAGCCTAAACAATGTTCATAGTTTATAAACAATGAACATCGTTAACGCACCATGAACGCCAACGCGGAATCCATTCTGGAGCTATCCCCATTCACCCTCAACCGCCGCCGTCTGCGCAATCCCCAGCCCCGCACCACATAGAGTGGTTGGAGTTATGGAGTCACCAGATCGTTTGCACAGGATATTGCGGGATTAGCCTGTCATTTGTGATGATGGCAAGGTCTTCTTCTTGCGCCTGTGTTATGAGAAGCCTGTCAAACGGGTCACGATGAATGTCTGGCAGGGATTTTATTCGTTCAAGATGCGCAGGTCTGATTGGAAGACGGCTGAACCCTGCTTCACGGCAATGCACATCAAAATCCGCTATTGTAAAATCACCTCTCAATTTTCCGAGGCTCTGCTTGATGGCAATTTCCCAGAGAGACGCGATTGAATAGAAACATTCTTCGTAATCCATGACATCTCGCAACGCCACAGGCAGACGTGAATCAGCCCAGACGTACCATATGATGGCATGGGTGTAAAGAAGGTATCACATATACTCCGCGAAGTCTTCCAGAGGCTCGTCGAAGTCTGGTGCCATGTATGATATTTTGTCCTTGAGCGCACCATACTGAGACACCCTCCTCGGCATTGGCTTTAGCGCATTCTTGGAACCTTCGATATGCCAAACAGGGACGACTCTCTCTCCAGCAGACGCAACGGCAACCCACAGGTAGTTCATAACCTCTACCTTTTCAGCGGTCGTCATTTTGTCTATTGCTTCCATCGCTGCTGGCATGGTCGTACACTCCTTTTGCTTTTAACGGCACTTATTATAATAAATCCATCCGACGGATGCAACGCGAGATGAGATTTGTTCGGTCAACTCGTGCAGCATTCCGAAGCCGAAGCGCCAGACGAACCTCGAGTGTGTTTTCGGCGGCGATTTGATTTCCCCATACGGAAAAGCCGTCTCGCAGTTTGTGACAGAAGCGAAGATACGCATCTTCATCTTTCCACTGACTTCACATCGCCTGGCGCAAGCCTTACGGTTACGCGCGGCTTTCCGGCGGCAGTTTCCACGATTGCCTCCTGTGCAAGATGCGCTTCGGTGTTGAGCAGATAGATCGTGCCGTCAGGATAGACGCTCCAGCGGACGGTATCGGAGCACTCCACTTTCGGCCACACGTCCGCGCCAATGGCTTCCATCGCCTTGGCCATCAGATAGGAGTAGAGCTTGCGCACGCCAAACGCGCCGGGTGAATCAAGCGACGCGAGGAATATGACGCGGCCTTTGCCGATCTCGTTCACGAAGCCTATGCCCTTGCATTCGGCGATCTTCTTCTCATGGAAGCGGTCGGAAGCCACAATGAACGGAGTCGCTGTCGTCGTCTCAAGTTCGGGGATGTCGAAGCCACCTTCGATGAAGTCCGGATCCCACGTATCGGTGAGCGGCTGGAAGCGCCAGGCCGGACCGGGGTTCTTCATGAACTTCATGCCGTGCGGCAGATGCCACGGCTTGCCGGGCTTCATCTTCACGCCAAGCAGCTCAGACCAGTCGCCGCCGTTGTACGGCACAAATGCGCTGTTGGGTGCGTCCTGCACCGTCATGTGACTCGCCGCAAGCATCAAGGTGCCGCCGTCCTTCACATAGGCGCGCAGCTTCGCATAGAGCTCCTCGTCCATAACGTTGCGGCCAAGGAAGAAGAGAAAGCGGTACTTCGCAAACTCATTCATCGGCACGTCGAACGGCAGGATGCCAGCCGCGCCAAGCGGCGGATTGCCGGAGTAGTCCGCATCGCCCCAGTTGTCGCGCTCCTGCCAGCCGCGCCTGCGGTAAAGCCCGTCGAAGAGCCGCCACGCTGTGCGGTCAGCCTCCGTCACGCGAAAGGCATCATTGGAGCGCACACCGAAAAGATGCGTCTGGAAGATGCCGACGTAGCCATCGAATCGTCCCTGGATCGCGCCTACCGTCGCCAGCGGATAGCCATCCGCGCGCGGATGCGCCTTGCACCAGGTGGTGAAGTCGGCGAGCACCTTGCGGTAGCGTTTCGAGACAGGATGGTCGTGGTCGAACTTCCGTCCGTGGCACATGTGGCTCATCAGGCCGTGTTCGTTGTAGATCGGGTCTGCGCCACGGATGTAGGCGTGGTAGAGCGAGGTGCGCCAACGCGCTTCCCAAAGCCCGTCGCTCTGCATTCCGCCGTACCACTCCATTGCCATGTCGGTACCGAAGCGCCTGCGCCCGAACGCCTCCGACGCAGTCTTCACGCCAGCATACGCGCGCTCAAGCTCATCGGAGTAGACGACCTCAAGATCTACGCGGTCGTAGCCAGCCCGCAGAAGATAAGGCGCGAAGCCGAACGCGCATTCAATCGAAAAGATAGGCTCCGGCAAACCCAGCTCCTTGGCCTGCTGGAGATCGCGGCGCGTCTGGGCGCACGACTCGGCGTAGGCCTGTGCAAGCGAATTGCCGCCCTTCGGAATGCGCGGCGAGAACTGCCCGCGATGCATGGCGTCGTGCGGATGCCAGTAGAACATCAGCCCGCCAGACTCGCTGTAGTGCTGGGTGCCTTCGCAGACGTCGGCATAGTCGCGGATCGCGGCGAGAAGCGCGTCCTTCTGCGGCTCGTACTCGCCCTTCATCTTGCCGCTCCACCGGCTGAACATCTCGTCCATCGTGAACGTGCAGCCGTGCTTGCGGCAGTGTTCGCCGACGGCACGAATCTTCTCCGGCGTCCACTTGCCGTGGAAGAGGTTGAGGAGCGTACCGCAACCGTCCTTCGTAAGCGTCTCGGCAGTGCCAACGCCAAAGCCGCCCTCCGCGATTGAACCTGTCTGTACGACATGTGCCGCCGACGCGATCGCGGCACTCACAACGATTGCCGCCAAAAACAATAACCGCTTCATTGCCTTCCTCCTAATCACTAACGACTAAGCACAATACGGCTGCGTCCAGGCGGTATGATGCGCCGGATGCAGGCAGCGCGCGCGCTTGAACTTCGTGGGCGCATCGCTTTCGACGCGGGCGCGCACGTACAGGTCGTCCGCCGCGAGCGAGTAGGATGCTTCAAGACGTTCGCCCTTGCCGCCTTCGACCAGCTTGACGGTCGCGCCGATGCGTCCGTCGTAGATCGGCACCTTGCGAGCGCGGTTCATGCGTTCCTTCGTCGGCGGAATATCGACGTAGCGCACAGGATCGAGCGGCGCGCCCTTCTTGGTAGAGATGAAGCGAATCTTGAACGCAACGCCGGGCGTGGCGGGAACTGAGACCGTGAGCTTACCGGTCTTGCGGTCGAAAGACACGTCCTCGAGATCCTGCTGCGACCCCGCATAGAAGTCGCCGCGCTGGATGGCGTCGAACAGCGCCTTCTGCGAAAGCTCGTTTGCTCGCACCATGATGAAGCCGTCGCCGAATGCAGAGTATTCAAGCCCCGTCCCGGGATAGAAGTGCGTGTCGTCGGTGGCGATTCCGTAGAGAATCTGCTGTCCGTGCGTCAGGCGGTAGGCGAGCACGGCGTCCCAAAGATTGTCATGGTACCATTCGCCGTCCAGCTCGTCGGGCACGGGCCACTCCGAGCCGTTGTTGCACACCTCGAAGAAGCGTATTTCGGGGTTGTCGATGAGATCCTGCGCAAACACGTCGTAGTAGAGCCAATTCGGATGGTTCACCATGCAGAAGAAGGGCGGGTTGCCGCGCTGCTTGGCGAGCGCCTCGCTCAGTTCGCGCGATTCGCGGATTGCTGTGGCGACCGTGCGGCCGGGCAGGAACTCGATCAGCTTCGCCCGTTTCGCGCGCTCGATCACGTCGTCGATGCCCACAACGTTCATGTGCATTGCGTAGGTGACGCCGTTGACCTTCACGTCCGTCGTCAGCTCGACGCCGGGTATCATCAGGAACTTCTCCTTCTCCTCGAACATCGCCTGTACCTCCGCGAAGGTCTTGAGGCGCACCAATGTAAGCCCGCCCTCTCCGCCTTTGCGCACGGACGCCGTCTTCCCGAAGCGCTCCATGTAATGCTTGAAGCAGTCGGGATGCACGCAGATCGGCGGCCAGCCCTTCTCCGTGCCGTTGCCTACGGCGATGTATCTTGCGGGATCGACGCCCAGACGGTTGTGGTCGGTAAAGGAGATGAAATCGTAGCCTGCATCCTTGTACGCGGCGGCGCACTGCTCTGGCAGGGCGCGACCGTCAGACCAGAGCGTGTGCATGTGCAACATGCCGCGATACCAGCGTTTTCCTTCCTTGCGCTTCGGAAGTCCGGCATACGCCGTCATGGCTCCGGCGGCAAAGGCCGCTCCCACGAATCGTTTACGGGTTGTCATGTAATTATGCATTGTCCATTGCTCCTTTTCATCTTGGCATCGGCTTGCTGAACCCGATGTATCTCGTGATGTCAGTGATCTTGCCGTCCTTCAGCTCGCCGAACTGGACGAGCATCTGCGGGACGATGGGCGAATCGTAGTCCCAGTTGTTGTTGAGCGTGGTGCACCAGGCGAAGCGCACCGCGCCGTCCTTGCCGCCCGGCACAACGTCCACGCCATGCGTCCAGCCGAACACATGCTTGCCCACCACCTTGAAGTCCTTGTCGAACACGATGAAGTTCGGCGTCCGCGCCGCCTCGTCAATCGTGTAGTAGCAGACGTAGATGTACGTGCCGTCCGTGGTCAGGTTCTGCCCTCCGCACGACGACGGCTCGCCGTGGCTCACCACGAACGGCTCGCCGATCGGCTCCAGCGTCTCCGCGTCGAACTTGCCGAAGTAGTTGCTGCGTCCGTCCGAACCCCACTTCTCCATGCCCATCGCGAGGATGATCACCCCGTCAAGACAGGTGATGCCATCGGCGGCGTTCTGCCATTCCGGCATGCGCCGCTCCTTGACCGGCTCAAGCGTCTCCGCGTCGTACACCTTGATCGCGGTGCATCCCTTCTCGCCCTTCTTCGCCGGCGGCTCCCACACGCCCACATAGACGCGTCCGTTCCAGTGGCAGATGTCGCCGCCGTGCGGGACGACCTCCGCGCGCTTCAGGAACCGTCCCTTCCAGTCGGTCTTGACGATCTGGTTGTGAAATGAGAAGTAGAAGGCGTTGGACGTTACGCACATCCCCTGCGAATGTCCGCTGCACTTGCCGTTGACGACTTTCTTCACCGCGTCTGGCGCAGAAAGAAACGCCCACCAGCGCGGCACCTTCCAGTTTCCGGCATCGGCAAATGCGATTCCGGTTGCCAACGCGGCAATCGCTGTCACGATAAACCCTTTGCGTGTCGTCATGGTTTTATGCACCTATTCCCTCTGAAGAGTTCATCGGATGATGAGGCGGGCACCGGCGATTCTCGTGAGGTAGCCTTGCGAGTTGATATAAAGCGCCTTGCCGTTGCTGGTGCCGTCGTTCATGCGCAGACGTCTGCGCTGCTCATCGGTCAGCCCACCCGTGAACTTGATCGCATTCTCCGCAAAGCCAGTCACAAACACCTTGCTTGTGCCCGTCCATGTCGTCGCACTGGAATCGGCGAAGGTCAGAGTTGCGCCCGCGCCAAGCGTAATGCCGCCGCCCGCCTCACCTACGGTCAGAACGCCAAGGCTGTTCGACGTGCCATCCGCCGCCGCCAACGTACCGCCATCAATGGTATAAGGACTGGTCGCGGCCGTAAGCGAAGAACCGTTCAGAAGCCATGTGCCGCCCTTGATCAACGTCGGCGTATCACCGACATTGTACGATGCGTTCAGCTGCATCGTACCGGGGCCGGTCTTGTACACGCCAAGCACGTCCGGCTCGCTCACGTTACGCGTGATTGCACCGTTCATGGTGAAGTCGGTTGCGGAATCTCCCGTCACGTCGTTGACGACGAACGTCATGGTGTTGCCGCCGGCCGCCATTTCCGACGCGCCCCAGAGTTGCAGCGGAAGCTCGAACGACGACGCACTTGCGCCGCGCACAGTCCAGACGGCATCTTGCTTGTAGCCTGCGCGCGTTATATCTCCGCTGCGAATCTGCCCCGCATGGAAATTAACGTCACCCGAAAACGTGAGCAGATTGAGGACGAGCTGACCTTGCGGTGCCGACGGAACGTCAAAAGCACGGAATTCGCCGCCCATGATGTCCACGCGTTGCTTATAGCCAAGTCCCCAATACGTCTGCTGCTTGAATACGCCGCCTTCCTCGATGTAGATCTGCGCCCGGTCTTCGACCCACATGGTTTCATAACTGTTCTGTGGCTTGCGCTGAACGGCTTCGCCGCCGTTCTGAATTCTGAGGAGCCCATCAGTATAGGGCAGCACATGGCCATTGGCGGCAGACGGATTGTAGCGCATCTTTGTATTGTTCGTACCCTTGACAATCACCTGCGCCTTGCAGCCCGGCGCCGCAGTCGAACCTGCCATGTTGCGGATTCCGGGATAGTACCCCATCGTCACATGCTTGACAGGGATGGGATACTGGAAATTGAGCGTAGGATTATGCACACCATAGTAGCCGTCAGAACCATCAGTTGACAAAGGTGATGATGCCCCTATGTTCGTAAAATCCATCCCATACTTGGCAATGGCGTCCGCAGCCGGCGTACTGTTGCCTCCAAAGCACCGCGCCGCAGTCGCCCTCATCTGGATGTCTTCGCCGCTTTGCTGGAACTGCACAAAAATTGCGGCGCATCTGTTCGTGACACCGCTCAACCATCCTCCAAACAGATACTGGAACTGCCCAGACGCCGTCTGTCCGTCAGCCGCGATGGAAAGCCGCTCAAGCGAGCAGGATTTGTCGCGGAACGAGGCATGCATGCTCGGTCCGGCAAAAAGCGCCGTGGAGCTTTTGAGCTTTGAAAGCTGCTGCCCCTTGGTCACCGTAACCCAATCTCCGGAAAGCCATCCCGTATAAGCGGCGGATGAATCATAGGCCGTCTCATCGCCATACAGCGTATCCGTCGCCTCGAATTCAACGATGCCCGCGCCCTTGAGACCAAAGTCGCTCAACTTTCCGCCACCAGCCTTGGCCGATGGATCGAACATATACACTGGATCGCGGAACGTCAGGATGCCGTTGGCGTCCGCCTGATAGCCCATCTGGGCGCTGCCGGTCACGGCGCGCTCATAGATGACATGCGTAAATTCACGTGCATAGAGAACTTGCACAATATCCAATCCGCCTGCGAAACGCACGGTCGGGAGGCCCTTCACACGATACATCGTAATCTTGTTGATGCCATAGCCGGAATCCTTTGTTGGCGTGGAAACGCCGTTGTTCGAGAATGGCGCATACGCGTCTGGATTGGCAATCACCTCGTCCGAATCCGTGCCGATCGGCCCTTTGGCGGAAGCCCAGTACACGGCATGGATGACGCGCCCGGCAATGTCGTTGCCGACCTGTTTGAGCTGGAACTTTACGCTGGCAATTCGGTCAACCCCATCGACCTTGCCAAGGCCGCCCTGACGCTGCGCGGTGATCGAGCCGTCCGTCTCATGTCTGATGTTGTAGGTCTTGATGTTGTCTGTCTTCCACCACCCCATGCCATTCGAGTTGCCGGTCGAGTATGGCATCCAGTCGCTCAGGTTCTTGTTGGCGAAGATCGTCCTGTATTCCGTGTCAAAGTTCGCGCCGCTGTAGGAAATCGTCCGCTCCGAAGAGTCAGACGTGCTTTCACAATCAATGTTCGCCGCACCCTGGACGGCATTGGAGAACACAAGTTCGCCGCCAGCGGCCATGATGATATGCGTACGGTTGCAAACCTTGATCTGGTCGCCAGAAAGCACAATCACGCCGCCGTCAACAGGCCGTGCGGTGATGTTCGATACGAGGCTTGCATCTCCGGGGTCGTAGGTGAACTCCAGCAACCCCGTCGCGGCATCGCCCAACGTCGTGGGCAAGGGATTCGCCGACGCGTCCCACGTCAACGTCACGTTCCCCGCCGATGCGGAAACCGCCAATCCAAACGCCGCGCCAAACGCGCAAATCACCGTCGATAATGCTTTCATCGTGTATCACTCCTTGGTTTTGCCGGGAGGCTATTCCTTCCTAACGCCGCATAATGATACCATACTTCGCCATATTTTTCAGCACAAAAAACCTACAAAATCAGGCAAGGCTTTTTCCGGGACACGCAAACACACACGCACCGTACACACGCAACGCACACGCGCGTCACACACGCAACCACAACACATATTGTTTCGGCAACAAATGGGGTTGATATGTTGGGAGGGCCGCGCTCCGTCGCGGCCATATAGAAAGGACGGGGCGGAGCCGGCGCAGCAGTGCCGCGCCACTCCCAGATGCCGTCAATACCTTTATTTGCCGAATCAATAAAACAAGATCCGGGATAAGGGTGATTAACGAGTTTCCTTAGACTTGAGCAACTGGATGTTGCGAAGCCAGAACGTGCACTTCATGCCCTTCGGATTCGCCCCGAGACGGATGGCCTTCACAACAGGCCGCTTCTGGCGGCTGCCCGTCAGTTCGGTCGAAAGCTCGATCCTGCGCGGCTCCCACGCCGAGATCGGCGCAGGATACGGCATGAACAGATCGGGCTTCGCGCTATCCTCATAGACAAGCATCAGGTACTGGCAGGCGAAGTCGTTCTCCGGCTTGTCCTGCACGCTCTTGACCTCAAACTGGATGAACTGGGCGTCCGCAAGATTCTCCGTCGGCAAGTCAAGCGTATAGGTTGGATAGAACCATTTGTCCACGCCTTGCCTGTCCCACGAAAGGTCAAATCGGAGTGCCTCTTCGTTCTCGTCCCAGATGACGGAATATCCGCTTGCCGTCGTGTTCTTCTTCCAGCTGGCGGGGTCGTTGGCGTTGACGGGCTGCCGTGTACATGATTCAAGGAACTTCTTCTCGAGACGCACCGGCATTGAAAGACGGCTGGTTCGCCGCTCGTCAAACACGCCCGACAGCACAAGCTCCGTTTCGAACGCGCCACTGCCGCTCTCCGGCGAGAACATGCATTCACAGGAAACGCAGCCGTTCGCCGGAAGCGTTATCCTTCCCGGCAGGTTCTCCAGCGTCCCACCGGCAACATTCACGCGGCCTTCCTTCTCCTTGCCGTCCAGATTCCATATTTCCACGCGCAATCGCCCCTTGTCCTTCTTGAGTTCGGCGATGGATTTGTGTCCGGCGATTCCGAAGTCGCCCTTGTCGAGGTCAACCCTGAAGATGACGCGCATATCCTCGTCTGCCGCCGCCTTATACGGCGTCGGTTTGCCGCAGGGAATCGCCGGAACGTCCGCCCTGAACCCCTTCAGCCCCGACAGGTAGGCCGGATAGCGCGTCGAGGAAAGCGACAGCGCCCCATTCTCCGCCCGAACCCGCGAACGCATTCCGCACAGATCGGTTACGTCGTATTCTCCGTCACTAACGCACAACTTGATCGGCTTCTCGAGAAGCGGCATTGGCGACATCACATTTGCCGCCGTATCGACTGGAGAGATTGACCAAAACATCAACGTCTGGCTACCGCCCGGATGCTCAAAGATGTACGCGCGACATCCTTCGCCCACGCGCACTTCACCAAGCAGACGAGCGGAGCCGACCTCCTGTATCATCGTGCTCATCGCCGAATACGTGGGTTTCACCGTTCCGTCCCGACGCATCACGCCCCAGTCCTTGCCGCCCGCCCCTTCGTTGTAGGTGCCGAACACGAACAGATAGTTCCGCGCCACTCCCTGCATCAGGAACGCAACCTGGCTCTTCGCGTAGAACTCGGCGTGGATCAGCTCCTGCTCCGGCGAATGGGCTTTCACACCTTTGATCACGCTGTCCTTGGTGCCGCGCCCCTCCTGCTGCGTCCCGCTCTCCGTCATCCACACCGCGCGGTCGGGAATCCCGACGCGCTTCATGAACGCGCGCAGATCGGCGAAGATGCCAGGATACTGCGCGATGGGCGCATACGTGTGGAAGTTGAACACGTCGGAATACTTCGCCAGGTCGTTGGCAAACAAGCCCTCGTCATAGACGCTGCGCGCGGCAATGCAAAGCGAACCGGGCAGGACGAGCAATTCGGGATAGCCCACTTCCGCCGCTCCGTCCCTGAAGCCGAGATAGGCGGCTTTCATCGTGGCGGCATAGTCCCAGACCGGCTCCGGCGCGTAAGCCGATACGTCGATCTCGTTCCAGAACTCCCAGTCCTCCATCCTGTCGCCGAATGCGACGGCGGTCTTGCGGCAGAATTCGTGGAGCGCCTTGAGGTCGGACGGCAGCTTCTGCATCTTCTTCACGTAGGCCGCCGTATCGTGGAACATTCCGGAGATGCCGATCTTCCTTTCCTTCAGCAGATTGGCGTTGTAGAGGTAGTGACCGAAGTCGTATTCGCCCTGTTTCTTGTTCACCTCGTTCCAGCTCAGGCGGTCGCGGACATGCGGAATGCCGGCAAGCGCAATCAGGTCGCTCACCAGCCTGAACGTGTCGCCGCCGTACCACGGGCAGAGAAACCGCCCCTTGCGCGACACCCAGCTCTGCGCGGAATCGACGCCATAGAACGAGTTTTTGTCGAACATACGCTTCTCTGGCTTCGGCACCACGGCGAAAGTGACATCCTCGGCTCCGCAACGAAGATGGTAGTAGCCAACCGAAAGATTTGACAGCCGGTTGGTATCCAATGCGCCGCCTTTCCAATCGGTGAGCGTCCAGATCGAATCGGCGGGTGCGTTGCTTATCGTGAGCGTCGTCCCCTCCACATAGACATGTCCCGGCGCATCGAGCGACCCACCCGCCAGAACCGCCCTTGCCCAAACAACTGCAATCGACACAACCATACACTGCTTCGTCATTGATCTTCCTCCACTTTCGATGCCGCACATTATACCAAATCATGCTGATTCATGGACAAACCGCGAACGCCGTAGTTATCGGACACCCCGACAGACCAAAGCACGGGTTCTTGATCTGCGCCGCATCTTGTCTGCAACGGAGGGAAGTGCTATAATACGTACCGATTTTAGCACCAAAAGGAATTCGACATGCCAGCCACAATGCCAGCGCAGGAGATCAAAAGACGCGGAATGAGCGTGATGAACAAACAGCTCGCCTCTGGTCCGGTTTGGGTCATCACAAACAACGTGCCTAAATACGTTGTCATGTTCGCGGACGACTTCCGGCGTATGCGCCATGAGGCGTTCGTCGCCGAGACGCTCAGATCCGAAGCGGAATACAAGGCGGGAAACTACAAGACTGGCACGGCGGAAGAACTTATGTCCGAGGCCATGAGCGGCCTTGGCGACGAGGAATGACACATGCATTCCTACAGACTCAGCTGGACTGCCGTTTTCACACGAGCGTTCAGACGCTTCATGCGTAGGCATCCCTATCTTGACAATCAAGTCGCGGACGTCCTTAAACGGCTTCAGACCAATCCCTTCGAACCATCGCTGCGGCTTCACAGCCTTTCCGGCAATCTCAGCGGCAAACAGGCCGTCAGCATAACATACGCCTATCGCATTGTCCTTTGCGTGGCAATCGTGGACAAAGAAATCATTCTCTACAACATCGGTACCCACGACGAAGTTTACGGTTGATTTTCCAGCCATTATCGGATGGAGATGGACGCGCCATCCGGCCCACCCGTGCGAGCCGCGGACTGGATGAACTCACTCGGCTCAAGCGCACCCGCGCTCACGCGCAGATCGTCGATGCGGCCAGTGAATCCCGCGCCAACCGTCAGCACACCGTCAAGCATCGTCGCCGCCTTGTCCCAAGCACGACCTGCTGGCGTCGCGCGCTCGTAATCGACATAGAACTTTACGGCATCCGAACCAGGCTTCGTGCGGTCGATGACGAGCGCGACATGGTGCCAGATCTTGCCCGCCAGCGGGGCAAGCGCGGCCGTGCCGCCGTTTGAGGCAGCGAGGTGATCGTACGGGATGAACGTGCCCGTGAGCGTATCCGTCGTCGCATCGGACGTCACGGCAAACGACCCAACACCACTGCCAAGGCTGAGGATCGTACCCGAAGACGGCGATGCACCGAAACGTACAAAGCATTCAATCGTTGCCTGCGTCAGTGTCGAAAGCGTCAGGTTGGTCGTCGTCACCGCTGTCGTGCCATTCAGCACCAACCCGCCACCGCGTCGAGGAGCCTCCGCTACCGACAACCCGTCAAGGCTCGCAAAGTCCCAGTACGCTAGCGTCGCCTTTGTTTCAGGGGCCGGAGGGAGATTGTCCAGCACGAAATCCGCCGGATCCAGCAGCACATCCGAAACGGCGATATGCACATACTTGCCCTTCAGGTAACACGGTTCAGAGGAGGAATATCCATAGTAGGTCGGGCAATGTCCAAAGCATAACGTCAGGTTGCCGAGAGAGGTAAAAGAATCGTTCTGTGGTGTTCCGTTTTTCCTTGTGCCATCAGCCCAGAGCGATGTCGTGATTTTTCCGGCAGTCGTGGCATCAATGACATACCGGCTGCGATGGTAGCCGTTAAGTGTTGTACCCAAATCCTGAGCGTACACCAACGGCATCCACCAACCCGATGCATCCTTTCGGACCTGCCCCTGCAACCCATCACCTGTGCGATAGATGACAAACCCACCTTTTTCCGTCGTTGCGTTTGAACTTGCCGCCATCACATATACGGTACTGTTGTCTTCAGCCTTTGGTTGTGGTCCGTTGAAGTCGAACTCCACAGTCAAGCCCTTCGTGTTGGTGAGATCGATTGGATTTGCAGTTTGAATCCAGTCCTTGCTGGCATTCTTGCCCGACATGACAAGCCCCGTTCCGCTTTCGGGATAGCCGCCGTCGCCAAAGGTCGGCGACCCCGAAGCCGTGCCACTTCCGCTCATGAGAACAAGCTCAGTCCCGTTACCTGAAACATCGGCAAGCGAACTCTGATCGAAGCGGTAGAGCGCGACGGTCGAACCGACGGAGCGGCTCGTCAGGAACTGATCAGGCGTCAGCACGCCAGCAGTGATTCGCATGTCATCTATCTGGCCGTAAAGTCCACTGGCGAATTTAAGAATGTCATCACGCAAGGCAAACGCGCCTTGTGTCGCGCTCGTTCCTGAATCTGTCGCAGCTATGCCATCCACGTAAAGCTGGACGATGCCCGGCCCCGTCTTGGACGGATCATACACAACCGCAACATGACGCCAACGGTTGTCGTTCATTGCGCCGAACTCCGCTTCGGTGGTCACTGACGAGGCATATTTCCCCGAAGCAGCCAGAAAACTTATGCCGATCCGCCTGAACGACGCACTCGCGGCATTGGAACCCTCATAGCTGAAACGGAATGCTCCCGGGCTGTTCCACCATTGCGCCGACTCCAAAAGCATGTGACCGGAGGAATTGTCGCCAGGAGCCGAACCCGACCTGACGAAACATTCGATAGTCATGCCTGCTTTTGAGAATGCAGAGAACGGGAAAGAGGATATATAGAAGTTTGTCCATGCGTTTCTGGTGGCGTATTGCGGATTCGGTGTGCCGGAAAGCATCGGAAACGTGTTGTCTATCGTCAAATCGAAGCCGTTGCCCGTCGCATCCTTTCCGCGCTTGCCGCCGAACGGCCAGTAGGCGACGACTGGCAATTTGCCATCGTCCGCCCGCATCGTCTTGCCGACGGTCGGATACTTCAGGAAGTCCGCTGGCGCGACCACGCCGCGGCTGATGCGCACGTCGTCGATGTAGCCGCGGAAGTAGTTTTTGCCAGCTTCATACGTCGTGGAACCGCCGCCAATCATGAACACGTCATTGAAGAGCGCCGCGATCACAGGATTGGCACTACCACCCGTCTGTCTCACGCCATCGACATAGAGACGGCAGGAGAAATGGTCGGTGCGCGAACGCTCGACGACATATCCGACATGATGCCACATGCCGTCGTTCCAGGCCGACGGATGCTCGTCGCTGTAGTCAATCTGCCATCCACCTTCAACGGCCCGGTACTGCGCCTGGATACGCCCGTTGTTCGTGATGAGGAAGCCGCCTGTCCCCGTGCTCGGGTTCGCGCTGGACATCAGAAGGCACGTCACATTGGCGGGCTTGGCGGGTGTCTGCCGAAACCAGCACTCAAACGTCACCGCCGTCTCTTGGGAGAGATCGAGCGCCGCCGCCGTCTTCAGGAACTGGTTCGTCGTGGTGCCTGGATTTAGCGACATATAAGCCGCATCGCTCTCCGTGACGTTGTTGCCCACAAGGTCGTGTCCGTTGCCGGATACGTCGTGGAAGCCGTTCGTGCCGAACGGCCAGTAGGCGATCGTTTCCGTCTCCGCCGAGGCGGAAACCGCCAATCCAAATGCCGCGCCACACGCGCAAACTGCTGTCGCCAATGCTTTCATCATGCATCTCTCCTTGGTTTTGCCGGGAGGCTATTCCTCCCTAACGCCGCATAATGATACCATACTTCGCCATATTTTTCAGCACAAAAAACTTGTGAAATCAAGCAACGCCTTTATTGCGGTGCCTCTCCGCTGTTGCGGAAGTCGCGCATCGACCGGCCAAACCGCTTCACGAAAACATGTTCCATGTAAGACTCCGACTTGTACCCGCACGAACGGGCGATCTCCCGGTGCGATAGGCGCGTTCCGGAAAGCAGCTTGCGCACCTGCGCCATGCGCACATCCTCGATAGCCTCGCGAACTGATTGCCCCTTGATCTGCCGATACCGAAGGTCAAGAAGCCGACGCGAGATGCCGAGCTGCCCGGCGAGGACGTCAGAGTTCAGCCCAGTGCAGGACTGCTCAGTGATAATCTCGTCTGCACGGCGCACAAGCCGTCCAGACGGTGCAAATGGCGCAGTGGACATCCTTGCGGTGACTGTAACGACTCCCCCCACAAGCTGCCGCAAGTGCGCCCGCCGCCCATTCAGCAGCTTTGAAAGTGTCTGCGCGGCAAGATGTCCCTCCGCCTCAAAATCTGGATGGAGGCTCGAAAGAGACGGATGTGTATGGATGCAGAAGATCGGATCGTCGTCCACGCCAAGAACCGCCAGATCGTCAGGCACTCGCACGCCGCCATCCGAACAGATCCTAAGCACACCTTCCGCGCAATGGTCGTTGGACGCAAACACTGCGGTAGGCTTCGGCAGCTCCTTCAGCCATGAAAGAAGTTCCGTCTCGCGCCGATTGGCCTCGCCCTGAAAGATGTGGACGTTCCGATGCCCAAGCCTGCGCAGCTCACGCGCAAAGAACGCGCCACGGTCACGAGACCATGCATGGTCGGAGAACGCGCCTACGAAGCCAAACGACGCATATGATCCTACCGACGCAAGATACTGCGCCGCACAGCGGCCGATCAACGCAGAATCCATGTAAATGAACGAGCACTTTCCGTTGCGGCGCACCTTGCGTTCCGGTTCGTTGGGCAGATCGATCCCTACAACCGGCACCTTCCGGGAAGTCAGCAGCTCAAGCACATTATCGTTGAAATACGGCTCGTACCCCATTATGTCCGGCCGTGTGTTCACCCCGCAGATCACGCCATCCACCCTCTCTGCGGGAAAGTCGCGGAACAGCTCTACGCCGAACGAGTGCCGGATAATCCGCATGTTCCACTCCTCTCCGCTTTCGCGCAGATACCGCATGACGCCGTTGTACTCGTCCACGCCGTCGCGATGGGCAAACGGCAGGGCGACCACTACCAGCGGCACCTTTCTGCTCGCATGATTCAATTTGTCCGGTTTCACATGTCGGCCTTGAAAATCATTGCACCGACGCGCCGCCATCCCAAACGCCTATATCAAGGCAGCAGCTTGAAGTCGGGCATGTAGCCGTGAATGCGATGTCCGCGGAACGCCTCGGCATACTTGCAGCCATTCTGGATGCCACGGAACCGGGCCCAGACGCGAGCCTCTTCCGCGAAATCGGTGCACCCGAACTCAGCCATGTACGGGAACTGGCTCTTGTGGAAGTAGATGCCCTTCAGCTTCTCGTCGCACTCGTCGGAGATGTCCACATATACCTCCGGCAGGAAGTTTATGCCATAGCTCGGCTCCCAGTAGAAAAGCGAAACCTTCTTCGTGCACGGCCTCTCGCTCGACTGCTGGTTGCGCCCAGGCAGCGAAAGCAGCATCTCGCGCACGAGCTTAGACGTCATAGCGTGATCGGTGGACTGATCTTCGGGAAAGTGCGTGAAGATTACGTCCGGATCCGCCCAGCGCATCGCGTCAAGCACCTGAGTGCGCGTCTCGTTCGTATCGAGAAGGCGCTCGTCATCGTTGCGCATGAACCTCACCTGCGCATCGTAGAGCGCGGCGGATTGCATCATCTCCGCCTCCCTGACACGCTCGATCTCCTTTACGTCGGTCATCACGTTCGACCCCGTATTTCCGCTCGTCGTGAGCGCGATGAAAATTTTGTGTCCCTGTTTCTTGTATTTGAGCAGCGTACCGCCAACGTTGAGCTCGATATCGTCAGGGTGCGCGCAAACCGCCAGAATGTTCATTGTTCCTATTCTCCTCGTTTTTGAAATGCCGTAATGATACCATAATTCCCGCCAAATACCAACAACTTCTACCAGCCTCGCAGGACATCAACGATGCCGTCAAGCAGGGCGGCGCTTTCAGGATGGGCGGAGAAGAGGTCTAGTCCAAACGCCGCGATGTGACGCCCTTTCCACGACTTGACCTCACCCAGATAGAGGTAGCAGTCCTTCTTCCCTTCCCCGACGACAATCGGCGCCACCACTTTCAGCTCCTTGCGCGAGAGTCCATACGCGCCTTCCTTCACCACGCGGAAGAGAAGCGGCGTAAGCGCACCTTCGTGCGGCAGACCCGCAAGCGTCGGCGCGTCCTTGGCGAGCGCCATGCCAACCTGACTGCCCATCGACCACCAACCGAGCGAAACGTTCGGCTTGCCGTCCCAGCCCGACACCGTCAGCACCTTCTGTCCGCGCGCCAAGGCATCCGCCGCCGTCTTCGCACCATACGGGGCGATCACAATCTGCGCCTTGGCTCCTTCTGCCGACGCCGCATCGGTCACGCCATCGTAGAGCTTCGCAAGCATCGGCAACAGCGCGGCGTCGGCGGCAATCCGCAACCCATCGCGCCTTGCGCGCTTCGGGAACACCCAGAAGCACCACTCGTTCGCCGTGCCGTCCACCTCGGCGCGCAGTACGGCCTTCACCGCCTTTACGACGCTCGGCATCGTCAGCGTTGCCGTGGCGATGGGGCGCGCATTTCCCTCCGCAATCTCCGCTACGGGCTCTTCTCCCTTCAGCAGCACTTGACCGCCCGCCGAAAGCGTCCACCGCACAGCGACGTTCCGCTTCGGCGCGCCATCATAGTTTGCAAACAGGAACGTCACCTTGCGTTCATCGCCCACAGACGCAACTGGACAGCCCGGCGCAAAGTCGGCCAGCACCACGCTCGTGCCGTTGAACATCGCGAACTGTTCCGGCGAAAGGCCGCCCTTCTTCGTCTGCCAGAACGGATCGAAAAGCCCCTGCGCGGAATGGATCGCGCCATTCGCCACCACCACGTCCACCGCCGTCCAGAAGCAGTAGCCGTCGCAATGCGGATCCTTGCGCGCCCATTCGATGCCGCGCTTCTGGTACACGCCCTGAAGCGTGTGCTGTGCGTCCTGAAGTGCGTCACCCCACGCAGCGTCAAGTCCACGCTCCGCCAACCACTCGAGACGGTCAGCGCGCGAATCCGGTGCAGCCCAAGCGCCAGTGTAGAGCGGTTCGATTCGCGTATCCTGCTTGACGCAGAGATTGAGGTATTCGTGGCAAACGAACGGACGCCCGGTCTTGAACGTACCGCGCGGCCAGATATCGCGCGGGCCGATGTCGTAATCGGAATTGCCCGGATCGTTGCAGCCCTCGTCGTCGTCGCGCTCCTGCCACAGCATACGGTCGCCGTCCTGATGGTTGACAAGCCGGTCGGGGTCCGTCCGCTTCACGAACGCGTACATCTCCTTCTCTACGTACGGCCCGAGCCGTCCCTCGTTGCCGCCGCAGTACACGGCGAACGACGGATGGCGCCGGTAGTGCTCGTACAGCTCCTTCAGGTCGCGAAGCGGGTCGAACGTGAACGCCTCCGTCGGCACGTCGGTGTAGTACGGCAGTTCCGCCTGGATCATGATGCCGGCCTCGTCCGCAGCCTCGAAATACTCGGGCACCTCGCAGTGCGTGTGGAGGCGAACGAAGTTGAAACCCGCCGCGCGCGCTTTCTTCAGATGGGCAAGATGCGTCTCGCGGTCGGGCGGCGGCAGGCCAGTGATCGGGTACACGCTGTCATCGCCGAACCCGCGCAGAAAGTATGGATGGCTGTTCAGGTAGAACGTATCGCCGCGCACCTCAATCTTGCGCACCCCGAATCGCTCCCGCCACGTCTGCACCACTGCGCCGTTCTCCACCAGCTCGACAACGCCCGTGTATAGGTTCGGCCGCTCGGGCGACCAGGGTCGGAAGTCCGCAAGCGGAAGTTCGAGAGTTTGAGAGCTTGAAGGTTTGAGAGTTTGACTGACGGTCTGCCCGTCGATTGTGGCGCGAATACGGCAGGGCGTGTCGCCCCGCGACCGCCCATCGGCGGGCAGAGGGCTGCCCGCCCTGCCGATCGTCACGTGCACCTCGGCGCGGCGCGCGTCGAAGTCGCCGCGTATCCAGACGTCGTCAATGCGCGTCTCTGGTGTCGCTTCAATCTCGATGTCGCGGTAGATGCCGCCCCAGCGGTGGACGTTGCTCATCAGTCCCTTGCGCGACGGCAGGGCGTTGTTCACGCAGACGAGTACGCGGTTCGTCTCGCCCGGCTTCACGAACGGCGTGATGTCGTACTTGTACGTGCCGCAGTAGTTGTCCACCCACGCGACTGGGTTGCGGTTCACCCAGAACCATCCCTGCGACTTCACCCCGCCGATCTTGAGCCACACCTTCTTGCCGCTCCACGCGGACGGCAGAACCACGTTCTTGCGATACCATCCCTCGCCCATGTAGATGTGCTTGAGCTTCTTCGGGCTCGAATCCCAAAGAGGATCCCACGGAATGCTCATGCCCGGCTCGCCCACGCCCTGCGCCTCCCAAGCGCCCGGAACATGGATCATGCGCCCCTCCGACCAGTCCTTGTCGTTCGACGACTTGAGCTGCCCCGGAATTCGTTCGTCGTATTTGGCGAACGGCGTCTTCGTATGACGGTACCGGCGCCAGAACACCTTAGGCTGGGTGACGAACTCCCATTCGCCGCGCAAGGAGATTAGATACGGCGAAACCTCGCGCCCAACAGGATTCACCACAGCAGGCAACGGACGTATCCCCGCCCATGTGTCAACGCCGTGCAGCTCCTCGCCGCGCACCGCATGCGCAAACTGCGCAGCAACGGCAAGTCCCGCAAACGCCTTCAACGAAATAGCTGTATTCATGTTCTTAGCCGGTGATTGTACCACATTTCATCCGAAACCACAACGCAGCCAAAACACATGTGTCGCGGCGGCAGTTGCGAATCTGCGCGCAATTCGGTATAATTCGCACCCGTTTTTTGCGGAGCGATAACGCATGCCGCAACGAAAGGAAGAAAAAATATGGTCAAGGAAAGTAAAGTCGGCGAACGGGTGCGCATGTACCGCGAACGCCTCGACATGAGCATCTACGACCTGTCGCAGAAGAGCGGCATATCGGAAGATGTCATCAACTCTATCGAAAAGGGCGAGGTGCTGCCTGCGCTCGGCGTTCTAACGAAGCTTTCGCGCGCACTTGGCCAGCGCCTCGGCACGTTCATGGACGACCAGTTCAAGCCAGACCCCATCATCACTCGCGCCGGCGAGCTGGATGCCGTAAAGGTGGCTCACGCAGGAAAGACCGAAGCCGGATACTCATACTACTCCCTTGCCGTCGGCAAGCCGGATCGGCACATGGATCCATTCCGCGTGGAGTTCGCGCCGGACGCGAAACCGATGCAATCCTCGCACGAAGGCGAAGAGCTGATCATCTGCATCAGCGGGAAAGTCGAACTGACTTACGGCAACGAGACGACCGTGCTTGAACCTGGCGACACCGCCTACTACAACAGCGTGGTGAAACACGTTCTGAAGAGCGCAGACGGCAAGCCTGCATCTATCTACGGCATTGTGTTCATGCCGTTCTGAGCGAAGGGACAGATGCAAAGAAAAATCAGGGCTGGCGGATTGTTCCGTCAGCCCTAACCGCATCCCGAAACCGGGTGCTTCAAAAAATCCTGCGCATAGACTTGCTGCCATTCCCTCCGGTTCCGCCTCGAGACGCACCACTTCGTCAACAGAAGAGCCGATTATTACTAATCGCGGTCGCTCGCTAACTTCGCCTTCGGAAAAACATCCGCCGTTTGCACAGTTTCAAGGTCTCTCCGGAAACCCAGAGAAGACCTGATGAATTTCCGGCGCATAAGATACCAAAACTGCCTTTCGAATGCAAGCGTAAATTTCAAACAAAAAACACTTGCTTTAAATGCCGCGTTTTGATATCCTATGCGCCGTTTTGTTTTTGGGGATATAGCTCAGTTGGTAGAGCGTCTCAATGGCATTGAGAAGGTCAGGGGTTCGACTCCCCTTATCTCCACCACTTGAAAAGTGCGTTTCGCCCAATGGAATCAAGGGTGAGACGCATTTCTTGTTTTCGGGAACTTGTACAACGCAAGACAGCGGGAGGCAACGCGGAACTATGCACAAAACTATGCACACATTTGTGCCGATCTCGTCCGTGTTGTATGGCGGGACAATGCAGATGACGTCGCCACAATCCACTGGTTGTGTTCTGCGATCATCGTCTCGGCTGATGCGGCGATGCGAAGAATGTGACTGGCGGAGAAGTTCATGTGCTATCCGTTTTCGGACATGACCCAGTACCAAACTGCGTAGTACCTCAGGCGGAAAACTTCTGATGCCTTGGACTACGCAAAGTGCCGGAAAGTTGATAAGTAAGATAAGTGACTGTAGTATACATCAAGTGTATGCAAGAACAAGGAAGAACATCTATGACAAGAAAGGTTCCCTGCAAGTATGCTTGATTACCATTGGCACCTTCCATTACCCCGGAATCGCACCTCGAAGTTTCGAGGCACGATTCCGGGGTGACAATTAGTATCGTCGTTGTCATGTCAACTTTCCTTTATCCCAAGCCAAGGCAGTTCCTTTGCAACATATTCCCAGAACTTTTGCTTCTTGCTGGAATCATTATGAAACGGCGATGCCTTCTTGTTATCGCGGTCGGGGACTATATAGCGAATCATTGAATAATCTCGCGCATTGGCGATTTGATACCGCGCCGCCGTGCCACCCTTCACTTTGGAGTATGATGCACCCGCGTTCACGACTTTGATCAACCCCTCTTTCCGTGCAATGACAAGGAAACCATTCACAGTTTGCGGAGATTTGATGTCAAACGCTTTGCTCATTCTTACACACGCAAATTGAAAGATGTTTCCGTTTGCGCCCAACATAGCTACGGCAAGCCATAGTCTTTTGTATGGCGTTCCGGCTCTCTTGCACCAACGAGGTGCAGGTATCTCTCCCCAATACTTTTCAAAAATAGTTACCTGCTTGAAAAGCTGTTCGGGTGCATCTATCGGATATTTGGCGATATTCAATGCTATAGAATACAGGTTGGCTAGTTGACATCGCTCGGTCTCTTCGACATGGTACTTATTCATCGCACTCATAAAGTACGAATCACAATCGTCCACCCTCTCCTGCCTGAGTATCCTTGCCAAGGTAAAGACCCATTTTTTGCGCTTTGGGAACTCGTTTGCCTTGGTCGTTATTCCATCATCACCGATCTTGGGGAAAGGCGGAATCATGTCCTCAAGAGAATGTCTGCGGCAAGCATCAATCATTTTCAGATAGTTCATTCTGCTGCTCCTTCCCGCTACTTCTCAATGACAAGCGCATCAAGGCTGTTGCGGGTCACATAGCGACAGCGTTCCGCGTGTAACCCAAGTTTAGCCCCCTGTAACCGCCCAGCCTTGATTAGCCGTTGTACTTGTCGGCGAGAAACCCCAAGTTCCTTCGCCGCTTCGCTTATCGTCACCAGTTTGCTTTTCGCATCCATGTCTTTGTTCCTTTCTGTGTTCGTCCGCAGATCATCTGCGGCGACATGGAATGCCGAACGGTCAATTATGCGTCTCAAAATGCGCTATTGGGTCACTACTACCCATATTTGGCATGGCCTTATGCGTAAGCGTATGGTATGATTAGCTCCATTGAAAAACAAGGACAAGAAAGAAATCATGCCCAATCCATACATCGCTACTTTGAACAAGTTCCGCAAAGCCATGAAGCGTGTGCGCTCCAAACGGTTCTGCGAAATACTTTCGGATGCCGCCGAAGATTCGCGGGGGTACGGCTATACTGGTAGCCGCCCCTCGTCCATGCACAGCATCATAGCCCTTCCTGACGCAACGGATGACATAATCGAACCAAGCGTAGCCTCGATTCTTGGCAATCCCGACTATTTCGCTCCGCTGCTTGCTCCGCTCAAACACCTTTCCATCGATGACGGTTGGCGACTCGATGGTATGCTTCGCGGAAGCAGTTTCGCATCGGTCTTCGACCTTCTGGTGACGGACGACAAGACAAGCGAGTTCCCGTTTGCGCACCATGTCCATCTAGACGGTAGCGCGGAAAGCGTGTGGGAAGCACACATCCTTCGCATAGGCGGCGATATGCTATATCGCGGATGGCATGCGGGCTATGGCGAACTCTGTATCATCACGTCCTATGATACGCTTGCCGCCGAAACAAGAGACCTGACAGTCTCCGCAGACAAAGCCGTCAAAGAAATCTGCGGACGGAGCCGCGAACTGGAACGGTGGGACTTCACGCCGACGGTAGAGGCATCCGACACGCAAGGGGTTGTCACGTTCTGCATCTACTCGCCGTTTGGCGGATTCAAGAAAATCAAGGAGACCTTGCGCATCGCCCCTTTCGAGAGGATTGCGATGGAAACGGTCGCCGAGATCCCCTATGAGTGCGGAGTATATTTCTGATTGATTCTTGTGTTGCTTGCAAGTGCCGCCATACCCTTTGCCGTAAGGCGGTATTTCTGTGTGGGCGAACGCGGCGAATCGGGTTGTGACATTTCAATCAGCCCTTGTTCAAGTGCAGGGTTCAGGTAGCGTGTACGAAGTCTCTTACGGTCTTGGATACCAATACAGATTAGCAATTCCGCATTGCCTTTTTCTCTACGCCCTATGGCTTTTAGCAGACGGAGAACAAGGTCATCTACTGGGGGTGCTACTGGAGGTGTTACTGGAGGTGTCGCTTGTAGGCTACTTGTAGGGTTCACACCTATTTTGGGGGATACCGCCTGCCCCTCCCTGTCCTTGGTGATGTATGGGACGGTCATGCGGATGAAGTTGTCGAGGAAGATGAAGTTCTCCCGCCCGTACTTTTGCATGATGTAGCCCATGCCAGAGCCGAGCGATTCAACGAGTTCAAGGTCGCGGAAGATGCGCATCAATTCCTTGTTGCGCGGAATTGAGACCCCCGCAAAGAAGTCATCCTTTGTCAGACCTTCCGGCAAGCGTCCGAACGAGGTTATCTCCAGATGATCGGAGAAGAGTTCGACCTTGGGCGGCACTTCGCGTGTGTAGTCGTTGTGGACGATGGCGTTGATGACGGCTTCGCGCACGGCTTTCTCGTCCCACAGCGGCGTGTCGATGCGCTCCAAGGCGGTCTTGCGCGTCCGCACGGTGTTTTCCACCTTCAGTCGTTCGATCACGCGCTTTGTGGCGGTGACGAGCGAGGTCATGCCGTATTCGTTGTTGGCGACAAGTTCCACGCGGTCGCGTCCCGCATACTTCGCAACCTTGATTGAGTTCGCGTTTTCGTCTGCAAGCAGATATGCGGCGTAGTTGTATGCGCCGTCGTCCGTCAGCAGTTCCAGCGTTCGGGCAAAATTGTCGTTGAGTTTGAAGCCGTGTTCTTGGTAGTAGATGCGCAACTGCTCGAAGGTGAGGTCTTGCCGGACGGAGCGTATGCGCCCGATGGAGTTGCGCACACGCCTTGCGAACAGGTCTTCAATCATCGCTTCCGGCATCGGCTCGCAAGCCGTGCCCACGCGGATGAAACAGCCTTTAGGGGTCATGCCATAACGTTTGAGGTAGTATGGCTTCTCGCTGCCACCCGCGAAGAACACTTTGATTACCTTCACGCCGCCCACCTCGTCCGCCGTCACGTCGAACAGCCCCATTGCGGACGGAAGGATGTTGTTGCGCAGTCTGTCCTTGATCTTGAGGATGTCGCCGTCGATATCCTTCACGCCGACTGGCTTCCCCGCCTTGTCGATACCGATGTACAGGATGCCGCCTTCGCGCCTATTGAGGAACGCGACGGCTTCCTCTTCAAGGTCAATGTCGGGCGACAATTCACGCTTGTATTCTATCCTGTCTGTTTCAGTCATCGGGGTATATTATACCATATTCTCATTCCTCATTGGAGGTGCCCCCCCAAAATGACATAGGAGCCGAAAATCATGCTCTTTCACTTTCCACCCCAACGCGAAGAATGAAAATGATATAATACACAACGATTGAGTCTTACTTCACACAGCCATGTCAAAAATGAGCGAGTTAACCTTTGTGGTCTTTATGACAAACGCTTTACCCAAAGCGTTGTATATTGCTACGCATAAGGTCTATTCGCTCAAAAAGTATCCCGCCGAACCCCTGTCATAAAAGGTAAAGAACTCCATGAAATTCTCACCCCTCAAAACCCTCCTCACCGTAGCCACGGCTGGCATTGTATCCTTCGCATTTGCGATGGACAGCGGTAATGTGATTGGTTATCAGGGTAAGCAAATAAGCAAAGGGCGGCATGTATTTACAATGCCATTCACAAACAATCCCGGCAATGGTTCATTGGCGCAATCGCTTGGAACTCTTCTACCATCTGCCTGCGAAGGTGACATCATAGAGTTCAATGACTTCAAAGCCGAGGCAACTGTCGTCGGAGGCACGCTACATTGGTATTCTAACGGCACCCTCGTTGACGATTGCATCCTACCTTCAAACGGACAACCCATCACCTACACACGCAAGGCGGATACGACTACCGAACTCTCATTTAGTGGCGAAGTACACGAAGCCGCCCTTGTCAAGCCTCTTACTGAAAAACCCACTACACCAATCGATGTGAAGGAAATCAAGTCCAAACCGAAAATCTTCCTAGCCGATATTCTTTCCTACTCAACCATTCAAGTTATTTGCCCTAGACCACATGGCACAGTGTCAACGGGAACGGGCTTCTTCTATGATTTCTCGCTTGGCAATAATCGTAGCATTCCGGCTATTCTCACCAATCGACATGTTGTTGATGGTTCAATCGCAACCATTCTAATGTTCTCCACCGCCAAGGACGGCTTACCACAAGACGAAAAAGTCACATACACCACCAATCCAAATACAAGCAGATGGCATGGACATGATGACCCCTCTGTTGATCTTTGTTTTCTACCGTTGCTACCGATCATCAACCACTTTTCCAAGCAATCGAAACAAATATTCTTTACGCCCTTTTCCAGCAACTTTATCCCCGATGCCGAATACCTTTCAGGCATCACGCAACTTGACGATGTTGTGATGATTGGCTATCCAAATGGAATATGGGACAGGGTAAATAATCAACCTATCTTTCGTAGAGGCTCACTTGCCACGCGCCCCAATAAAAACTACATGGGCAGGCGAGAGTTCGTAATTGACATGCCCGTCTATGGTGGTTCAAGTGGCTCGCCTGTGCTACTTGCAACCGAAATGCCACATATTGACCGCATCAAACATTCCATGCAATATCACGGTCGGGTGAAGTTGCTTGGTGTCGTGAGTCAGACATTCATGCACACAGCAACTGGCGACATCAAGGCTGTGCCAATTACGACCCTCAATTCGCATGGTACAAACTACTCGGCGCGTGTTTCAATTCCCAACAACCTCGGCATCGTCATCAATGCTTCGCGCATTCTTGAAATCGAAGAATCGCTCCGTCGCATATTCACGCCCCCTGCAAAGTAGCCTTATCGTATCTTATCTAATCGCCCTCATTGCGCCGCCGCCATATAAGCGGCAGATTCTTCTTTTGCGTTTTGTCGCCCAACGCGAAGCGTAAAAATGATATAATACACACCAATTCAAGCCACCCGTGCCTCGGCATGGACGGTGCGAAGGACATAGCCAAAGCGGACGTAAGTTCGCCTGTGCGTTTTAGAGTGACTTACAACAATCAGCGGTTTGGAACCTGAGAAATTTCGTATTGCTGGATTCGTTGCGAGGACACGCGAAAGCGTGGCCTCTCTTCGGATGAGCAATACGGGCAATCTCAGGGCCTCAAACCGCCACCAAAGAGAGGCCCTTAAAATGACAAAGAAGAATACGACGAACGCGAAGACCCCTTCTACAAAGAAGGTGTTAGACGGAGAGGCTGCATGTGCAAAATATGTCGCCGCCGTAAGCCGCATGTGGCAGGACGGTTCGGGAACTGAAGTCTCCTACCGCGACGAATTGACACCTCTTCTTCGCGCCCTGCTTCCGGGATGCAAGGTCATTAACGAGCCGAAATCAACCAAGAGAGAAAAAGCGGAAGGGAAAAGAAACAAGCCCGACTACGTGATTAAGGATAACGGCGACCTTGCCGTCGCCTATCTTGAAACAAAAGATATTGGCACAGGCGACCTTGAAGGGAAGAAAGATTCCGGACACAAGGAGCAGTTCGACCGCTACAAGGAGGACTTCGACACCGTGGCTTTTACGGACTTTCTTGTGTTTGACTTCTATGCCAAAAATACCCACGAAGAAAGATGCCGCCTAATCGACTCCGTGCGCATCGCAGAAATCGCAGGTGACAATATCCGCCCGCTCAACGAAAACTTCGGAAGGTTCATCTTCCGCATAGAAGAGATGGGATGCGCGAAGCCGCAGACAATCTCCTCCCCCACGCAACTTGCGCAGCTCATGGCAAAGAAGGCGCGGCATCTTCAAGTCGCGGCACATAAGTTTCTTGAAAGCGACGGTGCGCAAGGTTCTACGTTGCTGGAACTGATGGAAGGTTTCAAGCATGTTCTCATGCCGAAAACCAACGCCGATGAATTCTCGGACATCTATGCCCAAACGCTGACATACGGCATGTTTGCCGCCCGTCTCCACGACGATACGCCAGAAGACTTTTCACGCGAAGAGGCGGCACGGCTTATACCAAAGAGTAATCCCTTCCTTCGCAAACTATTCAACCACATCAATTCGGACATCGACAAGGAAATTGAATGGGCGGTAGATGACATCGTGCGTCTGTTCGCCGCCGCAGATGTCAGAGGCATCATGAAGGACTACGGCAAGTCCAAGAAGCACAACGACCCGATGATACATTTCTACGAGGACTTCCTCAACGCCTACGATGCGGGGCTTCGCAAGGACAGGGGCGTGTGGTACACGCCGCTCCCAGTCGTTAGGTTCATAGTTCGAGCCGTCGATGACATCCTCATAAAACACTTCGGCATCAAAGACGGAATCGCAAGCCGCGACATGGTACAGATTGAAGTAAACGAGGGTTGCGACACGGGGAAGAGGCTAACAAAGAAGGTCAAGAAGATCGTGCCAAGAGTTCAGATACTAGACCCCGCAACGGGAACGGGCACGTTCCTCGCCGAATGCATCAACCGCATCTACGATAAGTTCCTTGCAAACAGGGGCATGTGGCCTGAATACGTATCCGAGAACCTAATTCCCCGTCTAAACGGCTTTGAACTTCTAATGGCTCCATATACGATGGCGCACATCAAGATTGACAGGGTGCTTTCCGAAACCGGCTACAACCACACGACAAACGGACGCTTCAATATCTTTCTGACGGACTCGCTCGAAAAGGCCAAGGACATCAACGGCGCACTCTTCGACATCATTCTTGGAGCAGAGGCAAACGCCGCAAACTCCGTCAAGCGCGATTGCCCCGTCATGGTCGTGGTAGGGAATCCGCCCTATAGTGGAATCTCACAGAACAACGGCAAATGGATTACCGACCTTGTGGCGGACTATAAAACTGAACCTGGCGGCAAGGAGAACCTCAAGGAGCGCAAGCATTGGCTAAACGACGACTATGTAAAATTCATCCGTCTTGCACAGGAATATGTCAAGAATCGCGGCGAGGGGGTTCTCGCCTACATCAACAACCACGGACTGCTTGACAATCCGACCTTCCGTGGCATGAGATGGCAACTGCTCGACTGCTTTGACGAAATATACGTACTGAACCTTCACGGTAATTCGATGAAGCATGAGAAGGCACCTGACGGTGGCAAGGACGAGAACGTGTTTTCAATCACCGTCGGCACGGCAATCAACATCTTCGTCAAGACGGGTAAAAAGAAGAACGGTGAACTCGCAAAAGTTCACTACGCTGACCTGTGGGGAACACGTAAGGACAAGTTCGCCTACCTTGAAAGCAAGTCTTTGG
>Ga0310694_10000421_pt1 | contig 55911 bp, 56 predicted proteins | sample 174DNAGHGhighgp2_FD_203884 | JGI IMG/M metagenome (GOLD analysis project Ga0310694, IMG submission 203884) | Sheep rumen microbial communities from Palmerston North, Manawatu-Wanganui, New Zealand - 1742 DNA GHGhigh gp2 (v2) (version 2) | ecosystem: Host-associated > Mammals > Digestive system... | reverse complement strand
GACGGCGTGGCCGCCATAGAGGTCAAGATATTCTGTGCCCTGGTCGTCCCACACGCGGCAGCCGCGACCACGGACGATGTTGATAGGGAATAGTGGATAAACGTCAAAGAGTGTCATTTGTATTGGTGTTTTGTGTGCCTGTAAGGCATTCAGAATCGTATGCGTGCGAAGACAGGATAATGGTCGGAGAGGTTACGGCGCTGCATCTTGCCACCGTCGCCGGGGCTCCAGTAGCTGTCGGTCAGCACGGCATAGGCATCCACCGTCGTCTGCGGTGTGACGAGGATATGGTCGATGCGCTCTGTGGTGTAGCCGTCGGGACTGAAACTGTTGTATGTCCCGTTTTCGGCAAAGCGCTCGGCGGCAGCAGTGTAGCAGTCTTTTAGCACGCCGCCACCGGTGAAGAGCGCGTAGAGGGTATCGGTCTGAGGCACGTTGAAGTCGCCTGTCAGCACGGCCGGTATCTGCCCGCCGTCGGTCATGGTGCTGATGCACTGCATGACGAGGCGTGCCGACTCCGCACGTGCCTGCTTGCCGACATGGTCCATGTGCAGATTAAGGAAGTAGAAGTCGCGCTGCGACAGGCGGTCGCGGAAATAGCCCCACGTGCATATCCGCACACAGGCGGCATCCCATCCCAAGGCGGGGCGTTCGGGGGTCTCGTTGAGCCAGAAGTGGCCGCTATCGAGCAGCTCCACGCGTCGCGGGTCATAGAAGATGGCGGCATACTCGCCGGCCACGTGGCCGTCGTCGCGACCCACACCGACCCACAGGTAGTCGGGCAGCCCCGACGCCAGGTCGAGCAACTGGGGATGCAACACCTCCTGTGTCCCGAAGATGTCGGGATGCTCCCAACGCATCTGACGGCAGATGCTCTGGCAGCGGCGCTGCCAGCCATTGCCACGGATGCTGTCTTCGCGGTTCTTGTAGCGGATGTTGTAGCTGCACACGGTGAGCGACTGCGCCACGATGCCGCAGAGGGCGACACCGCAGGACATCAGCGTAAGCAGGAATCTTCGTGCCATAACCTCGGTCGTTCGATGCTGTCGTGGTCAGAAGGCGCTGGGCTTGAGGTCGAGACCGGCGTGCTCGTCGAGGCCGAACATGAGATTCATGTTCTGCACGGCCTGGCCGCTGGCACCCTTGAGCAGGTTGTCGATGACGCTGGTGACGAGCAGCTTGTCATCGATCTTCTCCACATGGACGAGAGCCTTGTTTGTGTTCACCACCTGCTTGAGGTCCAATCCGCAATCTACATAGTGGGTGAAAGCCGCTGTCTCATAGAACTGGCGGTACATTTTCACCACATCATCCTCGCTGACGGAGGCATCAACACGCACCACCTCCGTGCAGAAGATGCCGCGCGCGAAGTCGCCACGGTATGGAATGAAATCCACAGATGCCTCGAACCCGGGTTGCAGCTGTGCCAGCGACTGGCGTATCTCGGCTATGTGCTGGTGGCGAAAAGGCTTGTAGATGCTCATGTTGCCCATGCGCCACGAGAAATGAGTGGTGGGTCCGGGTTTGACGCCGGCTCCCGTGCTGCCCGTGATGGCGTTCACGCTCACGTCGGTGTGCAGCAGCCAGTTGGCGGCCAGGGGCAGCAGTCCGAGCTGTATGGCCGTGGCAAAGCAGCCGGGGTTGGCCACATGATGGGCGTGGCAGATGGCATCGCGGTTGAGCTCGGGAAGCCCATACACATAGTCGTTGCCTGCAGCGGCGAGACGGAAGTCCTGAGCCAGGTCGATGATGCGCACCGATGCCGGCACAGGATGCTCAGACAGGAACTCGGCGCTCTTGCCATGACCCATGCACAGGAAGAGTACGTCCACGCCACGCAAGGGCAGCTTGTCGGTGAAGTGCAGGTCGGTCTCGCCCAACAGACCCTCGTGGACGTCGGTGACGGGGTTGCCGGCATTGCTGCTGCTGTTGATGAAGGCTATCTCGGCCTCGGGGTGATGGAGCAGCAGGCGGGTGAGTTCACCCGCCGTATAGCCTGCGCCACCTATTATGCCTACTTTTACCATGACTATCGCAAATATTGGTTATCGGGCTTTGAGGCGAGCAGCCATATCAGTAAATAAGCCATCAGGCCACCTCCGATGCAGAAGGTGAATATGAGGAACGCTATGCGAACGAGCAGGGGGTCTATGTCGAAATACTCGGCAAGACCGCCGCACACGCCGGCAATCTTCTTGTCGGTCACGGAGAGGTAGAAGCGTTTCTGTGCCATGTCTTATCTTTTCTCGTCGGGGTGAATGCCGTAATATACGCGCAGGGGTGTCGAGAGCACTTTGATGAAACCCTTGGCCTCATCGGCAGTCCAGCCCGTCTGCGTCTCGCCGTACTCGCCGAGCTTGCTGCGCGTGAGGTCGTTGGGGCTGTCTATGCCCACCGTCTCGAAACCGTAGGGGCGCAGACGCAGGATGGCCGTGCCGGTGACGTTGCGCTGCGTCGAGGTGAGGAAAGCCTCCAGGTCGGGCATGACGGGCTCCAGGTACTGGCTCTCGTGCAGGAACATGCCATACCAGTTGCCCAGCTGATCCTTCCAATACTGCTGCCACTTCGAGAGGGTCGATTTCTCCAGGAGGCGATGGGCCTCGATGATGAGCTTGGGGGCGGCGGCCTCGAAGCCCACACGACCCTTGATGCCCACTATGGTGTCGCCCACGTTGGCATCGCGGCCTATGGCATAGGAGGCACCGATTTCCTCAATCTTCTGGATGGCACGGACGCGGTCGTCGAAGCGCTCGCCGTTGACGCCCACTATCTCGCCTTTCTCGAACTCTATCTTCAGCAGCGACGTAGGTTCGGCCGCTGTGACGTGCTTGAGGTAGGCCTCTTCGGGCAGACCCTGTGTGGCGTCGAGCAGCTCGCCGCCGCAGATGCTGGTGCCCCAGATGCCCACGTTGTATGAGTATTTGAGCTTGGCGAAGTCAGCAGTGAAGCCATGCTGGTTGAGATAATCGACCTCCTCCTTGCGCGTGAGTTTCTTGTCGCGGGTCAAGGTGATAATCTCTATGCCGGGAGCCATGACGAGGAAGGTCATGTCGAAGCGGATCTGGTCGTTGCCGGCACCCGTGGAGCCGTGGGCGATGGCATCGGCACCGATTTCCTTGGCATAGCGTGCGATGGCGATGGCTTGGAAGATGCGCTCGCTGGACACCGAGATGGGGTAGCAGTTGTTGCGCAGCACGTTGCCAAAGATCATGTATTTGAGCGACTTGGCATAGTACTCCTGCGTCACGTCGAGCGTAACATACTTCGTGGCACCAAGGCGGTAGGCATTCTCCTCGTTGGTCTTGAGCTGCTCGGCACTGAAGCCGCCCGTGTTGGCGCAGGCAGCATGCACTTCATAGCCTTCCTGCGCAAGTTTCATCACTGTGTAGCTTGTGTCGAGGCCACCCGAGAAGGCGACGACGACTTTCTTTTTCTTTTCCATATATACTTGTTGGTTTTGTATTTTGTGGGAGAGGTTCTTGCGCTTCACGCGTCAGTCGCGCAGCTCCTGACTGTTTGGCACGACGCCGTCGAGGCGATGTATGCGCTCTATGACATCTTGCGGGATCTTCACCGGCAGGTGTTCTTCGGGGTCGAAAAGCATAGCCGTGCAGATGCAGAACTTACGGTTGCGCTCGCGCAGGACGTTGATGTTAACACAGCCCTCGCAGCCCTTCCAGAATGCCTCGTCGTCGGTGAGGTCGTCGAAGGTCACGGGCAGATAGCCCAGCTGAGTGTTCATCTTCATCACCGCCTTACCGCTGGTGAGCGAGAATATCTTGGCGTGAGGCCAGCGCGTGCGTGCCAGCGAGAAGGTCATGTCCTTGATGCGCTTGGCGATGCCCAGGCCGCGGAAATCGGGGTGCACGATGAGCCCCGAAGTGGTGACATAGCGCTTGTTGCCCCATGTCTCGATGTAGCTGAAGCCTGCGAAGCGCGGCTCCGAGCCGTCGGCCTGCGGTGCCAGGGCAATGACGGCCTTCGCCTCGCGCATCTTTGTGGCCACATACTCGTGGGTGCGCTTGGCGATGCCGGTGCCGCGCACCTTGGCAGCCTCCTCGATGGTGTGAAGGATTGTATCTACGTAACGCTCATGGCTCTCGTCGGCCACAAGGATTTCAATCTCTGTGTTTGTTGGTTGCTGTGCCATTATATATTTATAATAATGTTTGTGCGCGTGCGCATACGCGTGCGCGAGTTCTCATACTGCTACTGCTCTATGAAGTATTGCCCGCTGGGCACTATCTCTGCGATGTGGTTGAGCACATCCTGACGGCTGGCCTCCTCGTCGAGAACAATGAAGATAGTGTCGTCGCCGGCGATGGTGCCTATGACCTCACTCAGCTCGGCGTGGTCGATGTCGTAGGCCACATGTGCGGCGTGTCCTGGCGGCGTATGCACCACGCACATGTTTCCGCTGAACTTGATGCTCACAGCGCCCAGACGATGGATGTTGTGGACGCTCATGTGCGTGTCGCTCACACGCTGATAGCGTCGCTGCCCCGGCATCATATACACATATTCTTGCCGTTCGTTGGTGGCCTTGACGATGCCAAGCTTCTTGAGGTCGCGCGAGAGTGTAGCCTGCGTGGTGGCGAAGCCTGCCTTGTCAAGCTCGCGCAGAAGATCGTCCTGCGTGGAAAGCTCCTGACTCGTCACAATCATCTTTATGACCTCAAGACGTGAGTTTTTATTACCCATTTTGTATTTTTATTCGTTTTCAGCGTGCAAAAGTACGCATAATTCCTGAATTGGATGCATATTTATCTAATTATTTTCTTCGATGCGCAAAAAAAGTATATTAAAAAAGAAACATCCCTACAATATGTGCAGGAATGTTCTCGATGTTTCGTCTGTGTGGTGTCACCAGGAATCGAACCGGGGACACAAGGATTTTCAGTCCTTTGCTCTACCAACTGAGCTATGACACCATCATTCTGTGCTCGCAAGGGGCTATCCTCTCGTTTGCGGGTGCAAAGGTATGACTTTTTCGTGATTCGCGCAAGCTTTTCGAAGAAAAAAATTCTTTTTTGATAAAAAATCCTCTTTTTTATTGTCGTTTGATGAAAAAACACTACCTTTGCAACCGCAAATCGGAAAGTAGCGCAGTTGGTAGCGCACTACGTTCGGGACGTAGGGGTCGGGCGTTCGAGTCGCCTCTTTCCGACAGGTAGAACGACAAAACACTGTAAATCAGTATGTTTTGTCGTTCTAACGATAATAAGCGGAACAGAATTGGTCCAGTATTATTCACTGGCATTGGTTGTCTGGTAGGCAAACAATGCAAAAAAATGCGTATTTCCGACAAGAAATCCATCGCGCGTAAGAAGGTAAATTACGATGGTATTGAGAAATTCAGGCTGCCGCAGTTCGTGCGGACGGCCAAGTCTGCGTATGTGTACTATTATGTGCTCGACCCTCAGTCGGTGGCTGCGGGATGCCCGCGGCTGGTGCGGATGAAGAAGAAGTTCGGGCACATCAGGAACAAGAAGGAGCAGCGTGCAGCGGCGCTGCGTTTCTGTCAGGATGTGGGTCTGAAGCTACAGCATGGCTGGAATCCGCTCATCGACAGCGGAGGGTCTAAGGGTCTGGCCCTGTGGGAGGACGTCACGAAAAAGTACGTCTCTTATATACTGAAGAAGCAGAATGACGGTTCGATGCGTCCGGATAGTGTGGAGAACTACAAGAGCCGTCTGAACCGCCTTGCTGAGTTCAACAAGACGCTGACGGTGCCGCTGACGTATGCCTACCAGTTTGATCGGGTGTTCGTGGAGGATTACCTGGACTACTGTTACATCGACCGCGGCTGCTCTCCGGCAACGCGGAACAACTACCTGAGCTGGCTGCAGGCGCTGTCCTCATGGCTCATCGGCCACGGGTATATCGCAAAGGATCCGACGGTGGGTGTGGAGAAGCTCAGGGAGCCTGAGAAGGAGCGTAAGCCATTGAGCGCGGAGGCGATGGTCAGGCTGCGCGAGTACCTCGAGCAGACGGATCGTTATTATCTGCTGGCGTGCATGGTACATTACTATACGCTGGTCCGGCCGAAGGAGATGTCGTATATCCGTATAGGTGATATCAACGTGAAGGAGCAGACGCTGTTTATTCCGGGAGTTATTTCGAAGAACCACAAGGACGGCAAGGTGACGTTGCCGGCAGTGGTGCTCCTGATGATGATAGACCTTGGTGTGTTCAACGCCCCGTCGGACTTTTATCTATTTGGTCGTGACTTCATGCCTTCTGCTGAGCGCGGCACGCCGAAGATGTTCCGCGACCGCTGGGCAAAGGTCCGGCGTGTTCTTCACTTCCCGTCCTCGTACAAGTTCTACAGCCTGAAGGACACCGGCATCACCGACACGGTGGAAAAGGTGGGTCTTGTTGTGGCTAAGGACCAGGCGCGCCACAGCAGCATCGCCACGACGAACCGTTATATCCGGAAGGAGCAGATGAAGGCGCAGCCGGAGCTGAAGAACTTCGAGGGAAGTCTATAAAAATTGAAAACATCGGTCAGTGTATTGGCTCGTTTTGTCTCGCTTAGGGGAGACATCCTCTTAACACACGTGCCCCGCAGGTCAGAGCCAGCCTGCGGGGCTTTTTATACGCGCACGTATTATATATAAGGATAGAAGATACCCTCCACGATGGGGTGCTGTCGTCCGTCGCGGTAGGTGTACTTGAGCTGCTGGCAGACGAAGAGGCGGCCACGTATGAGGAATGGCAGTTTCAGATCATATCTTCCAGCAGACCGGAACTTAATGGTGCAGGCCTCCTGGATATCGATGGCCTGCTCCGGACGGAAGTGTGTATTGTAGAGTCCGTGTTCTCCATTCAGTTCCAGTGTCAGGTTATCTATTCCTGTGTAGGTCGGTAGATGTACGAACATGCCTACGCGCGTGTCGATGTAGTCCAGGGTGGTGGCGCAGCTGGGTCGGACAAAGGTGAGTGCATACAGCTTGCGGTCTCCAGGGTTGAAGCCGAAGGAATGCCCTGCAGTAGTATAGAAGCAGACTTGCATATTGTCCACTGTTGTCTCGGAGATGCTGGAGCCTATAGCCTCCTTGAATTCCATTTCCTCTTTCTTCTCCACCTCTTCTGCCACGGGATAGATTCTGCTGATGCCAGCCAGGTGCAGTTCCGTCCTTGCGGGAATCACCTTCAGGGTGGTCGTGTTGCCGGAGTTTTCGGTGTGTGGCTTGAATTGGTTGACGATGTATCGTTTGTAGATTCGTGCCCATTCCTCCGTCGCTGTGCATAGTTCGTTTACCCGCACGTAGCGCAGATCCGGAGAGGTGGAGTGGTAAATAGTCCATTCGCTGTCCTCGATGGGTATCTGGTCAACTTCGGCAAAGGTAGCCGTGACCTCCGTGCAGAGACGTTCCACGGAAGGATCCAGGCATGTTCTTTTCCAGTACGCCCCGCTGGGCAGCTCGTATTCGATATCCTCATAGTGGTGCAGGAACTCAGCTTCTTCAGCATCGTACACGCGCTCGAAGTCATCGACGATGTCATCCTGCGGAATCTCGACGGCATTGCTGCGCGAGGCGAAGGAGTTGTATGCCAGTATGTCAGCCCTCTTACTGATGGGGTTCAGTGAGACGACGCAGTTGAAGAATATTTCCATCTGCTTCAGGAATTCCGCCGCGCTCCAGTCCGGAAGCATTTTTGCGACATCCAGTGTGTCGGTGCTGTGGATCATGATGAGTCTCGTCCACCTGGTGTCATTGAGCAGTTCGTTGTCGCCGATTGTATATCCGAGCAGTTGAATGAACTTTTCGAAGATATACAGAACAAACGGCATCGGCCGCAGCATAGTGTCTTCCTTGTATGCCAAGGTATTGACACTCCAGTCGATCTCGTTGATGTATGTCCAGTTACCCTCTTCCGGCATCGATGTGGCACACTGAGGGAAGACGAAGCTGGCCAGTGGATATATTTTGTATGCATTTTCCACGGCCATCTCCGCTGTCGGTGCAGGTATGGTTCCGAAGTCCATCTCTCGGATCCGCAGGTTCTCGTCTGCCGTGAGGTAGTTTATCTCAGAGTTCCCTGCAAGGATCTGCACCTTCAGGGTGTCTCCCTCCTTTTTCAGGATGACTTCCGTGCCATCGGCGATGACGTGTCCGTCGCACAGCAGGCGTGCCCGCCGGCCGTGAGGGCGACTGTTTGCCGTGAGGCGGTCGATATGCCGGTATATGGCGCGGTTGTGCGGGTCCCGGAGGCTGATGTCGATGTCGTAGGTGTAGTCCCCTCGGCGGTTGAAGAGCGGGTTCTCGCGCACCATCTGGAAGCTGAGGGATGCGGAGAGGTGAGGTACGAGGACGTACCCGGTGGCAGGGTCTGTGATTTCGAGTCTTATCATGATTTCCGGCTGGCGTTGTTTTTGATTTGTGAGAGCATATCCTGTGCGGTATTGATGCCACCTCGCCCTTCGAGGTAGCAGTATGCGGGCGATGGTTCGCGGTAGGCCTCGGCTGCGCGGGCGGTGGTGCGCGTCAGGAGGTGGAGGGCGGCTGTGAGTTCCGGGTCGCGGGGAGGATAGTCGGCGCGAGTACGCGCCTCACCCGACAGAGAGGATGCCGGGGACGTCGGCGCTGACGGGCGGGCGACTGCCGCTATGTCTTCAGCAGTGAGATTAGCGATGCTGCCGTTCTTCTGAGCCTGGTCGATGAGGTCCAGAACCGGTCGCACGGCATCGTTGGCCACGGCATAGCGGTTGGCCACGAACTCCCCGGCGTGGACCACGCCGCGAGGCTCGTCCCAGCGTCCTTGTCCGGTGTAGCCGCCCGCAGCAAAGCCGCTGATGAGACCGTCGAGAGTTCCGGCAGCCAGCTCTATAGCTGCCAGTTCTGCGGCAGACACGATGCCTCCGAGGATGAGACCTTTTTCGGCAATGTTGCGTGCCGTGACCTGCACCATGTATGCCTCCATGACTTTCTTCAGCGCATCCACCACGGCCTTCAGCATGTTCTTTCCGAAGTTCTTCCAGGCATCCTCTTCCTCCTTCATCAGATCACTCACAAGGTCCTCCATGGCATCGCCGAACTGGCTGGCATAGCCTTGGATTTTGTCATAGGTAGCCTTGACTTTATCTGCCTTGGCTTCCTCTTGCTGAACCTCCAACTCTGTCAGCTCGCGGACGAGTTTCTCGCGGTCCTCTTTGCTGAGCTGCTGGTCTTTGAGCGCCTGACTGAAGAAGGCTTTACGTGCTTCGCTGACGCGACGGTTGTAGTCGTCCTCTGTCAGCATCTCGCTGGCCTTGACCTTGCGCAGCTGCAGCAGTGCCATCTCCAACCCCTTGCGTGAGATTGATAGGCGCTGAGCTGCAGACTGCTCCTCAGCCTTGCGGTCGTCGGCTCGTCGCTGGGCCTTGTTGGCTGCTCTCCGCTTCTCTGCTTCCTCCTCAGTGAGGACACCAGCTGCCAGCGCCTTGGCGATGATGACGTTCCTCCGGTTATAGGCATCTTCGTTCTGCTTCAGCATCTTCTGTAGCTTGGCCTGCTCCTCGTCCACTTCAAAATCATCCAGGCTCCTCAGCTGCTGAATGAGCTTCATCTTCATGTCCAGGATCTTCCCCTGCAGCTGTTCGCGCTGCTTAGGCTCCAGCCCGGCGATCTCCAGCTGTCGGTTCAGGCGTTCCAGCTCCAGCGTTTCCAGCTGCCGGCTATATTCCTCCTCTGTAGCTATGCTGCCGTCGATGTACTGCCTCTTCAGTTCGTTGGCCCGGGCATCATATTCCGTGTTGACGGCCTCAATGGCCTCGCGGATGCGCTTCTGGCGGTCGGCATCCTTGCTGCCACCGCCGCCACTGCCCTCTCCCCCTTCGTCTCCGGAACTTCCTTCAGGAGTACTGCTCAGCAACTTATCCAGCTGTTTTGTCACGTTGTCTATCTCATGCTGTATCTCTTCGGCATCTTTCCTGGCATCGTCCAGTTCTTTCTGTGCGTTCCCTTTTTTGAAGTCGTAGTACTGTTCGGCAGCAGAGTCGTAGATCCATTTTATAGGATTGAACCGTCCCATGCTGCCGTTCTTCCCCTCCTGCTGATCCATGCGTGCATTGTAGTGCTTGGCGGCATCCTTCTCGTACTCGTCCACCTTACGCTGTGCCCGTATCTGCTCCCTCAGCGTCTCCACGTATTGTTCCTGGAGGGCCTTCAGGGCAATTTCCTTCTTCAGTTGCTCGAGGTATCGCTTCACTGCGTCAGCATTGTCGTTTATCAGCTTTCCCTCTTTCGTCAGGCTGGCCTCATAGCCGGGCACGAGTCTTTTCAGTTCAGCCAGGGCATCATTCCGTCGCTGGTAGCCCAGAGTCTCGTCATGCACCACCTTGTTGAGGTATTCGATCTTGGCCCGTTGCTCCTCATATCGTTCCGCAGCATTGTCCTGTGCCTGCTGCAGCTGTTTGTTGACGTGGATGGCGTCATGTGCTCGTCGGTAGTAGACGTACAGTGCCGTCCCCACCGCTGCTATGGCCGTGGCCGCTGCCGCCCATGGGTTGATGGTGGAGATGGCCATCCTCACGATTCCCATGGCACGTGCTGCCTGCGTAGCCTGGCCTGTCAATGCCAGGAACCCTGCGCGGACGAGAGCCTGCGTGGCCACGAAGAGTTTGCTCAGAGCATTCATCGACCGCATCTGCAGCCCCAGCTGGATCATGGCTTTGCTGTTGAAGTTGATGGCCAGTGTTGACAGTTGCACGGCTGCTCTCAGGCGTCCGATGGTCGTTGTCACCAGCAACTGTGTGGTGTGCCATGCTCTTGTGACGGCTTCGGCGGCTCGTGCGCCCAGTGTGTAGGTGGCGTAGGCAGCCGTCAGCACCACGACCTCCAGTCCCCATTTCTTCAGCCAGTCAATCAGTCCCGGCAGTATCATGACAAACTTGCGCGTCCATCCCACTGTCTTATTGAGTATGGGAGCCAGCGTCTTGGCCAGTTCCTGCCCGGTGAGGTTGATCTGGTTGCGCACCTGGGCCATGCGTGCGGCGGTGGTGTCGCTGTTGATGGCGGCCTGCTCCACGGCTGTGTTCGTGCCGGTGACGGCATCGGTGTAGTACTTCACCTTGTCTGCAGAGCTGATGAGCGCCTTTGCGGTGCTGATGCTCTCCAGCCCGAACATCTTGGTGAGTTCCGTCACGCTGAGGTTCTTGGCTGCCAGCGTCTCCAGCGCCTGCTGCAGGCCCACCACGGAGGGCCGTGTGTCCTCGGCCCCTGCCTCCAGCTTCAGGAAGAACGTCTTCAGCTGCGTGCCGGCAATCTGTCCCTCGATGCCACGTTCGCCCAGTGTCTCCAGCACGCCCACCAGCTGCTCGATGGGCACATTGGCCATGTTGGCTGCCACGCCTGCCTTGACGAGGGATTCCGTCTGCGTGGCCACGCCCACGGCACCGAACTTCGAGCCGGCAGCCAGCACGTTGACGTAGCGCGCTGCCTCCTCGGCGCTGTCGCCATACTGGTTCATGGCCAGCGTCACGGCTGCCACGGCATCCTTCAGCTCCATATTCGCCGCCTCGGCCAGTCGCATGGCCTCGATGGTGACGGCGTTCAGTGCCTCCTTGTCCTTCAGCAGCTCCGGCTTCTTCGAGCCCACGAGCATGTATGCCTCCAGAATTTCGGTGACCGACTTGCGCACGCGCAGTCCGGAGGCCTCCATGGTGGTGGAGAGCGTCTCGGCCTGCTGCTTCAGCCAGGCTATGTTGTCATCATCCAGTCCCGTGAGTGCCTTCAGGTTGGCTGCAGCGTCCTCCTGCTCGGCAGCCATCTTGCGGAACTTGTTGAGCTGCATGGCCACACCAGTGAGCGCCTCGAAGGTAGTGATGATTGCCACGGAGTAATCCTTCAGCCATCGTTTCCCTTTGGCGAATAGAGATTCCTGCGCCTTGGCGTTTTTCTCCGTCTGCACCCCGATATCCCTCAGCCCACGTTTGTGTTCTTCCAGTATGCCGTTGAGCTGCTTGTATCGTCGCGTGGCGGCTTCATATTCCTTTGTCCCTATGGTCATACTGTCTATTTCCGATCGCACCTTCTTCATCTCGGCGCGTATGGCTTTAGCGTTGTTGGCCACCTCTTTGCCGTCGAGGTAGATGACCACTCCGCGATGGGCGTCTTTGTTGTTGGTTCTTGCCATGATGGTTCAAATGTTGTTTATCATGGTGCAAAGATACGTGAATCCCCGTCTGCCACATAGGACAGGCGGGGATGGTTCCTTATGCTTATAGAATAGTGGTGCTATTCCGCATCCGGGTCGATGCCCTTGCTTCGGAGGTAGTCTCTTTTCCAGCGGTTGTAGTCATCCAGCGTTTGCTGTGTATGGCGGTTATACTCCTGCCAGTCTTTCCGTGTCCATTTATCACTGGTTTTCTTTTCCCAGCCTTTCTTGCCGGCATCCTTGATGCCAGCCACGAGGAACGCGATGAGCCAGAAGGCCACCACCAGGAAGCAGGTCAGGGGGCTTATATCGAAGAGGAAAAACAGGGGTGTCATATCAGTTTCGGTTTTTGAAGGTTTTACGTCGGCAAAGGTAGCGATTCCCCGGCACGTGGCCAAGGGAACCGCCGTTTTTCTTCAATACAAGCTGGGATAAGGTGCTATTTTTCCCCTCCAGTCGATGATGGGCACGTTCATCACGGCCTTCGGGTCGTTCTCGCGGCTGATGCGTATGTATCCTGAGCTGACTTCGTCGGGTTCGCTGTATTCCAGGCGCAGCTGGTACGACTCTATGACCTCCTGGTTGTACTTCTGCAGCTTCTTCTCGTGCTCGGCCATCATCCGTCTGAAGGTCTCAGTCGTGATAGTGCGGTGCACGTACTTGTCCAGCAGCGTCTGCCTCATGCGCTGCTCATCTGCGTTCATCACCTTCTCCATCCGGCGGCTCACCTGCAGCCAGCACAGGAACATGCCTTGCACATTCTCGGGGTTCATTACTTCAGTTGTTTCCATAATAGTGTATTTTGACAAAAAAATAACTGCGCAGTGCTGTCAAGGTTCACTATTGCAGAGACCTCCGGGGCGTCACCGCTACCCGACACATGCGCAGTCAATGGGTTTGACTTTTCGTTAAGAGGGGATGGGCATAAAAATAGCCAGCGGTGGTGTACGGCTGGCGGCATCTTCATACCGCAATAGTGATTTTTGACGCTGCAAAGTACGGCATAATCTCCGATATATGCAAGGAAAAAGGGGAAAAAGTTTCATTCAGGATGCCGAAGAACATAAATTCGGTCTATCCAAGCCCCACGCTGCCGCCTTTCTTGACGATACGGATTTTGCCTATCTCGTCGAGCAGGATCCGCATGGCCGCGTCGCCGTAGAACTCCTGTACGTGGTCGGCCAGCTCGTTGATGCGCCGGTTGATGTGTTGGTCCAGCCAGTCCAGTGGCGTGCGCACTCGGCCGCTGCCCTTGCTTTTGTCCAGGAACTTGAAGGTGTTGATCTCTCGGCTGCTGAGTCCATGCCGTCGCAGCTCCGTGGTGTAGATGTTCCATGTCTTGTTGCGTATCTCGCTCTCGGACCGTGCGCGGAAGCCCCTGACGAGTGCACCGCCCACGCGCACCCAGCCGCGTCCCACACCGTAGGCACGGAACACGCCGTAGCGGTCGAAGCCGAACTTCACCTTGTACGGCACCTCCACACCGTCGCTCTCCATGGATGCGGTGAGGTGGGTAGCGGAATCCACGAAAGCCTCCAGGCGTTCGCGCAGACGGCCTGAGCCGTGCGTGCCAGTGGCCAGCGAGGCCTGCGCCATGAGCTTTATCTCGGCGGCCCATCGGCGCACCTGTGCCGAGAACTCGGCGGGGGTCATAAGCTGCTGTTCCATCAGATGTCGGCGTATTCGCTTCGGGCGTCGAAGCAGGGGCACTCCTTGATGCGCTCCCATGGATCCACGCGGCCGTTGCCGTTGCGGTCGGGGCTGATGTCGCGGTGTCCGAGGATGACGGCGGTGGGGTAGCGGCGGCGCAGCATACGTAGCACGCGCAGCAGTGCCTCCTTCTGTGCCGCCGTGCGGTTGTCGATGGTACGTCCCTGCGCATCGATGCCGCCGACGTAGGCGACGTGTATGGCCGTCTGGTTGTAGCCCTTCGCACCGTTGGCCACTCGGCTCTCGTCGAGCAGCTGGACGATGCGCCCTTCCGGGAAGATGACGTAGTGGTAGCCCGGGTTCTTCCACCCTTTGCGGCGGAACTCGGCCTGCAGGTCTGCCAGCGTCTGCCGCTGGCTGCCTGCCGTGCAGTGCACGAAGATGCGTAGGATCGTTCTCATAAGAAAAAAGTACCTTTACAGTGTTTTCGTGCTGCAAAGGTACTCTTTCCTGCGTCGGTGCAGTGGGACATCCAGCCTATGACGCCGGCAGGGGCTTGAACGAGAACGCTTCGCATGACAGCAGCACCCATGTGCATGTCTGAGAGCTGTCGTTGATGTCGTATGTGGGTTTCGATGGCATTCCGATGAGTCGTGCGCTGCCGTATGCGAAGTTGAATCCGTATGATGCGAACGGTGCATTGACCACAGCGGGGTTGTTCATGCCGAGCATACGTGTATATACCATTGTCGGTGAGTCGGCAGCCACGCTGAGCACGGAGACGTTTCCGCTTGGCAGTGCCGTGGCGTCGTATGCACCTCCTGTTGAGTGTAGTATGATGATTTCGCGCCCGATGTACTCCTTCTCTATCGGCAGTTTCACGAGTACCGTGTCCGTCACGGTGCCAGGTATGAGGTATGTATCGTTGTCCTGAACCCAGAATGACACCCACTTGACGGCTGGTATGCGCTTGATGCCGTTGAAGTCTCCTCCTGTGGCGTGTAGTTTGCTGGCATACAGGGATCCGTCCTGTGTCACTGCGAACGGTGCAGTCGTCGATGGGGTCTCGGCTCCGGCCCAGAAGCGTACTGATGCGTCTGTCTCTCCGACACCCGTAACGCCGGCTGTGGTTGTGCCGTCCGAGAGCCGTGCCACCGTGATGGCGTTGCCGGTGAGCAGCCTGATGTGCGCGTTGCGTGCCAGCAGTAGTTTCGTTGCCAAGAAGTCAAACGACGCCGCTGCGATGCGCCAGTATAGTGCGCCGCCGGTGGTGCCGGGCCTGCGGGCTATGGATGAGGTGTGCGTCAGTATGCATTCGTAACATGCTACTCCGTTGCCGGCATCATAGTATGCCACGTCCTGAAAGGGTTCGCCCATAGCTCCCCTGAAGTACTGTGTGGAAACGGCCCACTCGCGGGGTCTCAAGGGCGGGCCGACACGGTTGAGGGCATTGTCCATGTAGGACGTTGCGATGAGTCCCTCTTCGAGCTTCGGCATCGCGATGTAGCACTCCAGCGTCTGTTTGCGTCCGCCACTGTAGGTTATTCCGCCGTCGTAGCTAGTGCCTCCGCAGCTGGGAAATCCTCTGAAGACGAGGTATCGTGCCGTAGAGCCAAGCGTCGATTCTGCCAGTGTCTGGAAGGTGATGACGTGCCTCACCCACGATGTCGTGGGCACGAAACGCACTCCCGAACGGTTGAACGTCGTGGGCACGCCATCGACATACCCCTGGACGGCTTTGTTCCACAGGCACGTGGCATCGTTAGATGCTCCAGTGAGATACACGCCGACCCAATCGTCGCGGTCATAGATTTGCGGTTCCTCGTCGTCGGCCTTGACGCCAGATAAGCTGAATGCCTCGCACCGGAGCCAGAACGACAGGGTGTACCATTTTCCCCCCTCGACACGGTTTCCAGTGTTGCCGCTGGCCATCCACAGTTTTTGCCGCAGCAGGTTCTTATGCTTGCGTCCTGAGAGGTCGAATGCTGCGGTGGTGCTGTTGTATGTCCTGAACCAGTAGCCCATGCCCGATCCGCCGCAGATATGGCAGAAGAAGGACTTGTGCCCCTGCAGCCCGGGCATTCCAGCCTGTCCTGGTGCATTTGTGGCCGTTGTGCCGTCGAAGTCCACGTCCTGCCCTGTGATGTCCCACGCGCCCATGGCATATGTTGTGTCGAATCCAGTGTCTTCGAGCAGGTTTTCGCCAGGCGTGGGCGTGTATGCCACCACCATTTCCGGCGGTGTGTCGCTGGCGCTGTTGTCGGTGTACGTAGTCCGATAGTATCTCCAGAGATAGGGGTTGTCCCATGTCGGCGTCAGGAAGTTGCCTGACGTCCAACCCGAGGTGTTGGCCGTTGTGACCCCGCTCTGTCGTTTCGACAACACATAGTACGGCACGATGTTCACAACGCCGCGTCCGTCCTCTCCGTCGTGTCCGTTGCTGCCGGGCTTGCCGTAGAATATAATAGGTATTCGCAGCAGTGCGATTATATTCTCGTCTCGTATGCCTCCTGGATATTCTGTCTCGTCGTAGGTGTGTGAGTCCGTAGCCGTCGAGATGCAGTACTCCACTGCAGTGTACGTCCAAGCCGATGACATCGCCTGCCCGCTGCTTGCCCATGCCCATGGGTAGAAGCCTGTGCTGTCCGTCATCCATGTGCCGTCGGGTTTCAGGAAGCGACGGAAGAGGTTGAACCTGCCTCCTGAGGAAATCCGGAAATGTGATGGCTGCGTGCCATAGTTCTCTTTCACTACTCCGCCCACTTTCTTGTAGTAAGTGAAATTGAGCGTGACACTGTCCGGCGTGTATTTCCCCGCTGCATTGTTCCATGCAAAGATGACGCTCGGTTGGTTGCATCTCAGCACCCACTCCACGGCATCCTTGCCGTTTTGTCCGTCTAGTCCGTCGGCACCCTTCTCTCCGGTGAGTCGGATATAGCTGCTGGCCCGGGCGAGCTGCCCGTCTGTGCCGTAGTCCGACACTTTCATCCACAGGTATGGTCGTTGCGTAGTCGTAGCCACTGGCCCATCTGCCCATGTTATGTCGGTGCAGTCCTGCGGCGGTGCCGTTGTGGATCCGTCCAAGGTCAAGAGGTATGCGCTGGCGGCGAAGGTGTAGTCAGTGTATGCGCCGTTGGCTCCGTCCTCGCCCACGATTTTCAGCCATGGCGTCCATGTAGCGACATTGGAGAACTTCATGCGCATCCACACGACCTTCACACCCTGCAACGCAGCCTGGTCGAATGATGCATATATGAGTGTGCGGCCGGCATCAGCCACCTGTATGGCCTCGATGCCGACACCGTCCTTTCCATCTTGTCCGTCTTTTCCGTCCTTTCCGTCCTTGGGCATCAGCGAAAGCACGAATCTTGCGCTTATTCTCCTCATAGCGTTTTCTCCTCGATGTATCGCAGTTGATTGGTAGAGCCCTCGAAGATGTAGCCGCACTCGTTGACGATGCGTGCGTCCTCGATGGGCAGGAACTCCTTTCCCGGGAACAGCTTCTCTAGCTCGCGGATCCAGCGGATGATGCCCTGGTAGTTGCCGTGGAACTCATAGGCCAGCGTCTTGCCCGTGGGCTCGCCGGTCTCCTTGTTGAGCTCTGGGGTGCCGATGAGGCACTTTATCCAGTTGTCCTCGCCCTTCGACTGGCGTATCTCGTACTTGTAGAGTGTGAGCGTCTGCAGCTGGGGTACGTTTTGCATGGGTATGTTCTTGGCATCCATCTCGCGGTCGATGCGGATGCGTGCGGTGAGTTGTGAGAGTTTCATATCGCGTTCGATTTGTTGCATGATGCGGTAGGTGTCGGCGTGGCGCAGCAGCCCGAAGTAGCTGGCCCACGAGCGGTCATTATCGGCTTTCCTGGCGCTCTCGAGAGTCGAGCGCCGCACGAGGGTGATGCCCTTGTCGTGGTCGGTAGCGCCTTTGCCGGGGAAACGGTAGAGGCGGTAGCCGCAGATGTCTGTGCCGGCGGCGTCGATGTGTACGATGCGGGCTGTGTGGCGCTTGGCGCGGATGCCCAGCTCGTACCACCAGAAATTCTTGATGCGCCACTTGGCGGCGTTGGCCTCCTGGCGCGTGGCCGTGGCCACGAAGACGTTGTCGGCATAGCGGATGGCCCAGGGGAAGTTGTCGCGCAGCCACAGGTCGAAGCCGAGCATGACGACGTGGTGGACGTAGGGCGAGGTGGGCGTGCCGATGGGCAGGCGGCCGTCCACGAAGCTCACGGCTTCGCCGAAGTCCGTCAGCCAGCGCCAGAAAGGGTAGGGTTCCGCTGCCGTGGGTGTCGGGGTCGCCGTGGTACGGCGACATACACAACACTTGGTCGCGCAGCACCTTCATGCCGCGGCGGTAGGCCTTCACGGTAACGTGGGCGTAGCACTCGCGCTGGTCGATGTCGAGCAGCCAGTCGAGGTGGCGCAGGTCGTAGAACAGGCGCTTGCATTCCCCGAGCACCGACTTCCCCCGTTCCCTGGCTGTCACGCCGCAGCCGGGGAGGCAGTTGCGGGCCAAACCGGGATTCACGCTGTCATAGAACGGGCGCAGCAGCACGAGCCACGTGTGCTGCAGGATGAGGGCATCGAGCAGCGGCGCATCGATGTGGCGCACCTTGCCGTTTTTGTTGGTGATGTCTTTTTGGAAGTACTTGATGGCCTTGTACTCCTGACTCTCCACGTCTGACAGCAGCCGAGCCACATTGGCATCGTAGGCAGAACGGAAGACCAGCACGGATGCTGTCTTCTGTCTGCCTACGAAGGTCTCTTCTGCCGCAGCGCGGATATGTTCCTTGGTGATAAACATAGTGTCAGGCTTGGGCTGAGATGGCCTACCTGTCACGGCCTTGCGGTCGCCGCCACCCCACGGGTCTTATATGTTCGCCACTCCTGGGCTGGTTGATGCCTCATGAATCGAGGTTGTTGTTCCAAGTATGGGCGAGCGAACCATTGTTGCGGTTCGTATTGCCGGCACTGTTGTTCGCATTCCAGTAGCGAGGGCAGCAGTAGGCATTGTTCGCATTGCCGCGAAAACGCAGGGCTAAAGGCATCAACCTTATTTCAAGCTCCGTCTCCGTATTCAGTGACCATGGTCCCAATGCCGTGGTTTGTACGGACACCGAAGCAATTCGGTGGCAAAGGTAGGACTTTTTTCTGAGACAGCAACAAAAATCCTAAAAATTCGACGGCCAAAGGCCGTTTTTGTGCCCGCCGACTGCGTCGGCTTTATTGCGACTGCGTCGCTGGCTGCGCCTTAGCTGCGCTCTCTTATACGAGCCTGGGCGAGCGAACCATAGGTGCGGGTCGTAGAGCCGGCACTGTAGTACGCAGACCAGGAGCGAGGGCAGCAGGAGGCATGGGTCGCATGGCCGCGAAAACGCAGGGCTATTCTGGCACGCTTGCCGACGGTAGTACACCATTCATTTCTTGTGTATGCATAGTAGCACTCTCCGCTTGTGAGGTCGCCGCCGTTGGCAATCTTCATGGGCGAATATCCCAAACGCCGTTTTGCATATCCGTCTATGCAGTTTGTGAGCGTTTCACCTTGACCGAGGTGGATGGCATGTTCACTGTTTTCTATTGCAAAGGTCGTGCTAGCATTTTTTGTAACCTCAGTATCACGCACCCAGTGTTCCTGATTCGTGATGATGTAGCAGTCAACAGGGTTCCCAGCCTTCGAAGTTGCCGGATCAATGGTGCATGTGCCTATGCACTCGGCACCGCCCTGACAGTAGGCTAAGATGTCGCCTGAGAGGTTCAGACCGCCGAAAAGTGACATGCGCAATAGGGCAGAAACTTCCCATGTCACGGCATTGCCGCTGGCATCCCATGCGCTGATGGTGTCTGTCAGTTCGCGATAGACTTTCGCATTCATGTAGCCATCGGCCATAGTTAGTGCACCTTCGACGTTCATGTAATAGTAGCGTCCACCGTACATCTCGAACCATACCGGAGAGCTAACATTAGTGGTTGGCCCAATCTCGAATTCAGTGGCAAAGCTGGCGGCCATCTGACTTTCCATACACTGCTCCTTCGGCCCTTCGTAGGCAAGTGTGTTATTCCATGTAGTTTTTGATGTACCTGAAGCCGTAGCGAATGCCGCTGTTGCTTTCCATTGGTCATAGCTATATGGTGCCGTCCCCTGCTGACGATAACGAATACCGCCATTTGTGCGCCACGTTGTTTCACTTTCGCAGGTTCCGTTACTGCTTATACCGCTTCCGAACTGAGTTTCGCGGAACGGATTGAGGCGGGAGTACAGCAGCTCGAGCGCAGTGCATAGCGTGTTGAGAGTGTGATAGCCACCCTCTGCGAACGGCACTGGACTGTTGGCATTGGCGTTGTTTGCTCGTGCAACTGTCATGGCCTTTACTGCTGCAACGTCCTCGACACGCGGGTATGTGCGCTCGTTGTCGTGAAACATGGCAGTGATGGTGTCCTTGTTTGCGCCATAGTAGCCACGGCAGCCAGTCATTCCCTGGTGCAGATAGAACATGTTGCGCGCCTTCTCCACACCATTGTCAGAGATGGTGCAGATCGGACCTGGTGACAATGCCGTAGGTTTGAGTAGATAGGGCGTGAGGTCGATTCCATCCCATTCGGTGACATCGGTGAAAATTCCGTTCCACTCTGTGCCGCTGGCGCCCACGACGTGATCGAGCAGATAGACATCGAAGTTAAACCCTGCCCCTATGCTCCATCGCTTTTCTGTGGTTTCCCATGGCAACAGAACATGTGCTTCGATATATCCGTCGTTTCCATCACTCTTGTATAGGGTGGGGTATCCTGAAGCCCAGCCCGTGACGCTGCCGTTCTTGTAGTATGGGCGCAGCACACTTTCAACAAAAGACTCAGGTTCATATTCCCCGGCTGCACAATATTCAACATACTGGTTTGAACTGTTCTTCCTGAACAACTGCAGTTCTGCATCTGCGGCCTGTGTGGTAGTAATATGCACGACTGGTGCATAGTCGCCACCTGCATAGCGCAACAGGTTGTTCCTGCGCAGAAGGCGTGAACCTGTTGCCGTTCCATCGTTGTCTGTAGTGTCGAGCAGAAAGAAGTCTATCTGACGTAGGAAGCCCTTGTTGCCCTGTGTCACGAGCGGCGTGATGCCTGACAAGTTGCCGCTGGCATCTCGTGTGCGGCCCTCGACATAGTTGTTGCCCGTCAGTTGTGGATAGTTGGGCGTGACCTCCACTTCCATTTCAGGCAGGTTAGAGGCAGATGTTGCACCTATCTCCTGAGGCGTCGTGACGAGCCATTCACCTGTACCTACGGATGTGGCCACACCCGTCTGCGGATTGATGGCATACCAGGTAATATTGAACAGGTTGTCCACGAGCGACGCGCTTAGAGGTGGAACCGTCACGCTGAGATCATTGACAGTCTGCCCACCGGCGGTGATGAGTGCGCGCTTGCGGATTGTCACCTCGGAACTGCCAAGCTCAGTGCGTTCGAGCATACCCTTGGCCATGTCTGCCACCACGATGCGCTGCACCAGAGGTGTCTCCACGCGCAGGTGGAACTCCTGCTCGCGGTAGCCTTGGTAGAGCTTAGAAGGTGATATTATGCCGTCTTCGTCGGCATAGTCAACGAGTTCGCCGTAGGGGATATAACCAGCACGGCAGACGAGCTTGACATCCTTCACCTTCAAAAGGTCCACGGTGACTTCCTTAGACACTGTGCCATTGGCATACCAGTCGGCATCGAACCATTCCACGTCCTCAGTCAGTCGCACGAGTCGGTGACCTATGCGCTGGAACCAGAAGTAATATGCAGTGCCTTCAGGTGTGTCGTCGCCATCACCGTCCTGGAATGCGTCAGGAACATCAATGACACCGTCGCGCAGCTGCACGCGGCATTTCCTTTTCCATGATGCCGCAGCTGAGAACTCGGCCACTGAGGCAAATTTCAGGGGATTGAGCACGCAGAGATTTCCTGCATACGTGCCATTTGTGACAACAGTTGCCAATGACAGATTCTCGGCCGAGCTGACACTTACTGTAAGGGGCTCTTCCGCTTGTACTTGATGCACCTTGCCCACGCTGTCTGTGAACGTGCCGACGGCACGCACTTTCATACCGTTTTCAGAGGGCTGGATGTTGCGGGTTATACGTAGGTTATAACCACTGACTGTGAAGCCTGGTACTGCAGAGCCTGTGACCTCGGTGACGACACCGCTGCTGACAATATACCAGCGCACGGTGTCACCGGTGGTGAACACATGCTCCGTTGTTGTCTGGTTGGCGGTGTTAGGGTCTGTAATCAGCACATGCAGCCCCAGCAATGTGGGGCTGATGTACGTGCTGCCGCTACGTGCTGCGCGGTCGGGGTAGTACGCTCCCGACAGTGCATCGTAGTTCTGGCAGAGAGTGCCGTCGGAATCTGCATTATCGACGCGCACCACAGCGTTGATGTTCACGGGATGCGTCAGCACCCCTATGCTTGATCTCTTTTTCATGGCTTAATGTATTATATTGTTACTTCGATGCTGATGTAGCCCGTCACGTAGTTGCCCCATGACACGAGGTTTGCGTAGGTGAAGTCATAGACCTTCTTCCCGCTGACTGTTCGCGATGTGACTGAACTGGTGACATCTGTACCCGTTGCAGATTTCAACACCATTGCCGGGGTAAAGCCCGAAGAGGTCACTTCATTGCCGTCAGCATCGGCAATGAAGGGCCGCACTGTTGCTGTGCCATTCTCCTCCACCTGTGTGCCGACGACACCACCTGTGATTTCGAAGGCTGCGAAATAAGGGTCATTGAAGTCATGCATGTTAGCGAAGCCGATATATGTCTGCCCGCCGGTTGTGAATTCGGCGGCAAACAACTCATCGCCGTTAACATTGTCGGCGGGTACGGTGAGTGTGGATATTCCCTCACCTGCAGCATTGGCAATGGCGTAGCCGTTAGTGCCATTGGTGAGAGTTGTCCGCTGTGTGCCGCTCATGTTGTACCATGTCGGGGTGACACCAGTCACGGCGGTACCCGTGGAGAGGTTTATGAGGCGTGCGCGCACTGTGCCGCTGGCAGCACCATTGGCGATGTTTGTGGCAGACATTTCGACGTGGTAGGCCACGCCGCCACCGCTGACTTCAACCAGCGTAACGACTTCCTCGTTGGTGTAGTATGTCTGCTCATGGCCGCCGGCAAGAGCCACCTTGCCGCTAATCTGCACGGAGTCGCTGTCGGCATTGGTGCCGTCGAAGACGTTTTTCATCACCTTGAAGAACGTCACTTGCTTTCCGTTTACTGTCTGTGTTTCTTTTTTGAATGCTCCAGCGCCGAACAGTGATGCAGCCGTGGACAGTCCTGTCGCGTTGTCGAACTCTATGACGCTGCCGTTCCAGATCAGCTGTTCGCCATAGCTGTCGTAGGCTGCGCCGCTGGTGTCCTGGACCACAGCTCGGAATACGGGGCCGTTGCCGCCGTCCCATGAAGGGGAGACGATGTTGCTGCCGCGGGCTATGGACTGTGCGAAGCCCTTGGAGCCTGCTGCGAACTCTATGCGTGCCATCAGTGTCTTGCCATTGACGGCAGCGGTGAGCATGAAGGAATTGGAAATCTGTTTCATGTTTATGAGAGTTTAGAGTTTGTCTGCAAGGTCTGTGTCGCTGACGTGCTCGACGGGTCCGAGCGAGAATCGTATGAGCGAAAGGTCGCGTGTGGTGATGACGACGCGGTTGTCGCGTGTGCGTGGTTTGCTTGTGAAGATTCTGCGCTGCTGGCAGACCTCTTCTGGAATGAGGATGTAGTGGGTCATTGTTTTGTGATGTTATGAGTTAAGGATTATGAGTTGCCGATAGTGAGTTTGCCTTGTATCTGGCGCGGGCGTCCGTTCTCGGTATAAGCCACCGTGAGTCCGAATTCGCAGCACAGCGTCTGGAGCCATCGCGAGCTACAGTCCTGACGTGTGGCGGCGCTATGCCTGATCTCTATGACGTTTGGCTGATTGCGCACGAGGGTTGGTTGCCAGAGCTCGTCTTCAGCCGTGGCGCCGCTGTTGCGCCACCATGTCCAAGACGTGTCGGTTCGTGTAAGGAAAGTGTCTGTAACATCTTCCTGCCCGAACATTAGGCATCCGCGGACGACGGCATACACGTCATCGACCCACACGATGCCGCCTCCGGCAATGGCCTCGAACTGTACCGACAAACCTATCTCATCCCTGACGCCGACAGTGAAGGCCCGTTGCACGGTCTCGGCGCCGCCCACGCCCTCCAGCGTGAACAGAGTGCGTCGCGTGAACCAGTTCGGCCCCATGTCCGCCATACTCAGCGTGAATGGTGAGGTGACCGACATGTGGGCAGCGTTCCACACTGCATCTCCGGCATCGTCGCCGCTCTCGCGCATAAGCTTGAAGCCCGTGAAGTTGCCGGAACCGTCGCGCCCCATGCCGTCGAGGACGCTAAATGTCACCACCTCCGGCGTAGCGGATGTCACCCAGCCGCCATTGAGCATCGACAGCTCGAAGTGCAGGCCGCTGACCTCCACTTCCTCTATATGACCGGACATGTAGATATTCTGTAGATAGGCAGAATACCCCTCCATGTTGATGCCGAGTATGCTCAAGTTCGACAAGTCGCCGAACTGCATGGCGATGTTTGCGGCCGAGAATTCCCAGGTCGTCACCCCGGTGACGTATCGAGTGTAGCGGCGTGTGCGGTAGGCGCTGGCCTGACGGTCTTTATTAGTTGGGTTGCCGAAGACGACGAAGTGCATGCCCGCTGCCGGGTGCATGGCTACGGGGTATGCTTCTGACGTCGCCCGCAGCACGTACTCGGCAGTGGCATTGTTTGCCCCTACCACGCGTGTTATGCGGAAATAGCATGTATAGAAGCCTGCCACGCGACGGTTGTTGCGTCCGTCGTCATAATTGTCTGCGCTGTTCACGGTAGCGTCTGTGCTGTGCCAGTAGCCCATGCAGAGGTCGTCGGTGTCGATAAGACCTATCTCACCCTCTTCGAGCTTCAGCGTCAGCGTCTGCGTGGATGTATCTACGCTCTCTATTATGCCGCCTCCGGGACTCTGCCACTCGTCGCCCACGATGACGCGTGTGCGGTTGTAGCGCAGCTCCGGCACCTCGAGCCATTCCCACAGGCGTAGCGAGCGCATCTCGCCACGCCCCTGTCCGTCAAGCACGCCGCCGTGACCTGCAGGTCCGCCGGCAAATGTCGTGCCGAGCTGCACACCGTCGGCCATTGTGATACGTCCGGCGGCTGTGTCGGGATTGATGCGTGACAGGAACAGTTTGCTGCCATATCGTGTGATGATCTCGGCCAGCTCATCCTCGGTGACTGACAAATCCAGTGCACGGATGATGTCGGCGAACAGCGTGCCTATGCGATTGGCATCGTTGGCGCTGTCCTCCGTCTCGTTGGCAACTACGGAGGCTCGTGCCAGCAGGCTCTGTATGAGTTTGTGGTCTATCATCGTGTGAAGTGGTCGTTGCAGTTGAGTGTAAGGAGATTGGTATCGAGGGTGAAGAGCAGCAGCCATCCGTAGAGCCCGGCATCTGCCAGCTCGACCCGGTGCGCTTCAGCCCCGAATGGCGAGAAGCGGCGAACTGGTGCCAAGCCTCTACCCTTATCGCGGATCATGCGTGCCAGGAAGTCGCACATGACAGTCTCCGTGTCCAGGAAAGCGGTTTCTTTCTCCGCTTTATTGCCGGAGTCCTGCACGTGTGTTGCAAAAGCCATACTGTACTGTCGCTGCAGCAGTTCGTCGCCTGCGGTTCCGGCTACCACCATGTCGCCTTCGTCGAGGAAGACGGCGGGGTAATGGAGGCGTCGGGCCATCAGCGTGGCGGCATCGTCCATGGAACAGGCGAAGTGAGGCTCCGTCTCAGGGCGGTGCCTCACCATCGTGTGCTCGGTGGCCAGCTGTTCGAAGTACTCTCTGACGGTCATGCCTTCTGCTGCTTGATGCGTTTGTCAAGGATGCGGATGACATCCATGCAGGGCAGTTCCTTGTACGTCTCGATACGTGTCAGATCATCGCCCACGAGGGTGTCAAAGATGTTCAGCCACGAGCCGGGGCGCTGCTTGATGGGCCGCGGCTGGGTGCCATTATTCTCCTGTGGCTCTGCAGCAGGGAAAAGATGGGGATAGGCTCCGCTGAGCCAGGTGCGGATCATACCCCAGTTGAAGGCGATGCCTTCGAGCACCCAGCGGTCGGGATAGTCCTCCAGCCGTGTGGTGACGCGTTGGATGTCCAGCTCGGCGAAGGGCTTGTCCTTCTCGAGGTAGAGTGCGGCTACCATGGAGAGCACGTATTGAACCTTGCCCGTGTAGACGTACCACTGGTAGAACTGATCCACGGTCATGAACTGTTGGAAGGTCATGCCTTTCAGCTGTGCGTCGGGTGCCATGAGGCGCAGGGCTTTTGTCTGCTTCTCTTTGTTCCATGGGATAAGGATCTCGGAGATGGGGAAGTGGTCGATTTTGTCCATCTTCCAGATGTCACGCAGCTGGTCTGTCAGCACGTAGAGTTGCCACAGGTCCAGGAGCGGCAGCATCTTCTCCGGGATGCCGAAGAAGTTAAGGAAGAACTGTTCCTCTGCGATGCGCCCCTGGGAGAGGGCGAGCAGGGCTGTGAACTGCTGGCCGGTGGCCTCGCTGAGAGTCTCGGGGATGTGTGCGGTGTGAAACTTCACGCGGCCATGTTCCCGGAATTCGAATCGGATTGTTTTCATGCCCAAAAAGTTTTTTTATCGTTGTTGTCACGTTTGAAGACGTCGCTTTGATGTCCGCTGAAATATTCCGGCCATTTCCATTCGATGAAGGCGAGCAGGGTGTCGGCATGGCGCTGTGCCTCTGCCTCGGCGATGGCGGCAGCGTCATGAGCCTCGCGTCGCGTGGCCGGGGTGACGGTCTGGTTGTCGGAGTTTCCGGCAGCCTGCCCGATGAAGTAGAGTCCTCGGTCGGTGATGGATCCTGTCTCGCGCAGGAGCTGTGCCACGGCCTTCTTCACGACGAAGGGGATGCACTGCTGTCGCAGTTCCTCGTAGGTACGGGAGGGGGCTCCCGATGCAGAAGCGGAGGGGACTTCGGCCGTGGCTGTTCCGGCTTCGAGGGCCTGCAGCATCTTGGTGTAGAGCTGCCAGCCTAAGAGGGGGCGCAGTTCGTTGTAGCTGATGGCCGTCAGGATAGGCACCAGGCGCAGGAACACAAGGCGGGAACTGTTGATGAAATGTACTCGGTTCACCTCTGCGGTGCGTTGCACGATATCCGTGCGGGTGGTGGCGTGGACGGGCATCTCGGCGTAGCCCTCCAGTTCGGCAAATTTGGCATCGAGGAGGTCGAGGATGCTGTCGATGGCGTTGAAGCCGCGGTTCTTGAATGTCTGGCGCAGGCGGTCCTCCTGATACTTGTAGGGGCTGCCGAAGTTCTCCGTCTGCTGGCGCTGGAAGCCTTGGTCGGTGATGCGCAGCTGCAGGGCATCAAAGTTAGTGTAGTAGGCCAGGTTGGCTTCGGCAGCCTGCAACACCTGCAGCAGCTGCTTCTCATCTCCGCTCTTGTCCTCTTTATCATATATGCTGCGGAAGGTGGCCATCAAGGCGGAGCCGAAGACGGGGATGAGGTAGAGTTCATCGGCCGCCTGCAGGGAGGAATAGACTTTCTCGAAGCTGAGTGCGGAGGAGACCGGGATGACGGCATTCATCTCCTGACCGTTGTTCCAATTATCTTTTGAGAAGAACATCTTTGGAATTTACAATTTTACGACTTAATATTTTCATTTAGCTCAGGGTCTTCTTGGTTCCGGCGCCCGTGTCGAGGGTGGTGAGGATCGTGTTGCGGTAGCGCAGCTGTATGTCGTCGCCGTAACCCCATGAGCGCAGCATGAGGTAGATGGGGTCGAGCAGGTTCTGGCGGTCCACCCAGGCGTTAGCTATGTTCACCAGGAAAGCCTCGCGGATGTTGGAGCCGCCCTGGTTGCCGGCGTAGGTGCCGCCCGGCATGCCGGCGCCGAAGACGTTGGGGTTCACGCCCAGGGTGAAGAGGATCTCGGAGTTGGCGGCAGCGGAGGTGACGAGGTTCTCGCCGCCCTTGTACTTGTTGTCCAGCGCATTTATCTTCCACTCCTCCTCCACCTTGCCGTTGGCCTCGTTGACGGCGTACATCGTCATCAGCGGCTTCTCGGCGTTCTCCACGCCCGTGAGGTTGCGTTCCATGTCGTCCATATACTTCTGGATGTCGGCCTTGCGTTTCTCGAGGCCGGATGCTCCGAGGTTGCTGTAATCCTGCAGGGGGAACTTGCGGTCCCAGAAGCTGTAGGGAATCTGCACGTGCCATTTCCAGGTGATCTGGTTCTTGTAGGCCTTCTTCAGGAACTTGGGCACCTGTTGTGCGATGTCCACCCATCCGAGGACGTAGGCGGGCAGCCAGACGGGTTCGGCATAGACGTCGTGGTTGCTCCAGCTGTCCCGCATGAGATAGACCAGCGGCTGTTTCAACGCCCCACGGAGGCGGCGGGTGTCGTACTCCAGCTGCGGGTCGTAGTCCATGAGGGTGTCCAGCACGCGCGGCGTGTCGCCCTCAATGGTGGCGGGCAGGCTGGGCCAGCATCCGCTGACTATGCACTTCGATCGCCCCACGGCATCGGGTACTGTCTGGCGGGCATACAGTGCATTGATCGGATTCAGGCCGATGATGCGCTGCCCGGTGGCGTCGGGCACGAGTTCCACGGGCGAGCAGCCCATTTTGAAGTAGTCGCGTGAGGCGGCCTCGGTGAAGCGGCGCACCATGCGGCTGCCGAGCAGGGCGGTGAGCAGAGGATCTTCAACGGGCTGCAGGCGTTCGTTGCCCTTTTCGTCGTAGCCTTCGATGCGGCAGGCGAACAGTCCCTGGCCCAGTGTCAGGTTGCGCAGGAATCGCAAGCCGGTGTTGAGTACCGACGTCTCACCTACGACCTTCGCTGCGTGGCGCGGGAAGTCGTTGTCGGGACCCCACTGCAGTATGCGGTGGCCCTCCCATTCGAGGTAGGAGGTCTGCAGGCGCTCGAAGGGTGCCAGGATATCGCGCTTGCGCACCTCGTAGTTGTCGGGGCGCCCGGTGCTCTCGCCGAAGACGGCGGAGGACTGCATGATTAGGGGCGTGCCCTCTTTATTGAACAGGATGTCCATTGTACTGTACGATGTTATAGATTCGGACGGGATAGACGTGTATGCCGGGCTCGGGGTTGCCCTGGCAGTCGCAGGCCTGTACGCCGCGCACGCGGAAGACCTTGTTGTTCATGCGTCCGGCGCCGCAGGCATAGGCCTGTGGGAAGTAGATGAGCTTGCCTTCAGCCGTGACGAACTTGATGGAGAAGATGCGCCGGCGCCCGTCAGGGCGGAAGCGCACGTCCATCTCGTCGAGCACCTGGCTGCGGAAGAGTAATTTCGGCTCTGATGTATTCATATAATGTCAATGATGTTTTGCATTTACAACCAATAAAATATAAACATTAGGCTAAAGTGTCTAATTGAATGTATAATCGTGTGTATAATCGAAGATTCTGTGACGTGTCTGGCTGGGGTCTGTATCGCCCTGTCGCAGGACCGTTTCCTGATGCATGGCCGATGGACGTAGCGTCAGATACGCCGTCGGCGGTGAGGTATGCGGATGGCTGTCAGTCATTTCTAACGCCGTGACGGTCATCTTCTGCCAGCAGTCCTTTCCGTTCTCATGTATGAGATAGACATCTGACGAGGCTGTGATGTCTCTCAGACTGTTACGGCGGTTTTTGTCACTGAAGCGCGCTGCGAGGCGGTGTTCTGTCACTTCGCGAGTGTAAGTCTTCTCAAAGTCGCGATCTATCCATGCATATTCGTTATCAAGCTCCGTTGTCTCAGCGTCTGTGCCGGTAAAGGCCTCCGTCTCCAACATGCCGAAGCAGTTAGTGAAAGCCACCACACGCTGCTGAGCGTGGTGAGAGCGGTCGATGTTGAACGTCACACTATCGGCCACCGTCGTGCCTTTCATCAGCTCTGCCGTGACACGCTGCACCTGCCCCACAGCAGCTGCCTCGGCGATGTCTGCAACTGTATAGTGCACCACGGCGGCGTATGCTGGTGCCGTTCCGTTAGCTGCGCCGCTGGCGGCGCTACTGAGGTCTATACCTACCGTGGCAGTCTGCACAGTGCCTTCGGACACGCCCTCAACGACGAAACGTGCCGACATGCCATCCATGAGCAGTACGCTTAGGCATACGGGCTGCACGGCAAGTATTGTTCGCTCCGTGTAGCGTGTGAGCCACACGGCAGTAGCCCCTGGTGTGACCGACGTGCGGCGGCTGGCATAGTAGGCATAGGAATGGAAGGTTGGCTGTATTGTCGTCCCGGAAGCGTCATAGAGCTGGGCCGTGAATGCGGCACGCACCACCGTTGCCAGCCATACGCCATGTCGCACCACCAAATCCTGACGCAGCGGCGTAGGGCATGGCTTGACATAGGGTTCAATGAGTTCTGCCAGTCCGCGCAGTGTCACAGCACCATCGGCATCAGCCACATATGTTTCTGTAAAATCAACGGTATTGCCGTTCTGCGGCGTAATGACCAGACGCACCCGTGCGGCTGTTGCCGCCGACGTCCATCTGACATCGGGTACGTCGTGTACGAAGTAGCTTGCAGCGAGTTGTGTTGTCGTTATTGCCATTGCATGATATCGTATTTGAGTGTGATACTGGGAGCGTGCAGGCGGAAGTCGTATCCGACGCCGAGCTCAGCCCGCTTGAAGCGGACGCCGCCCATGAGTGCCGCCTGCTCGCGTCCCAGCTGCACGCCGACGGTGAGTGCCAGTCGTGCCGGGGTTCCTTTCCTATGCTCATGTATATCGTAGGAGACATCGAGCTGTGCCAGGTCGAAGTCGATTGCCCGCCCGATGATGTCATTCTGAAAAAGCGTGTCGGTGATGCGCACGGTGGCCATGTCGCGCAGTCGGAAGGAGTCCGTCAGCGTGCGGGCAGTGAAGTAGCTGCTGATGATGGCCGCCGTATCGACGTCGGCCGGCACCTCGCGCACCTCTTCGCGGACGACCACTGGGCCGGCCGTGAGGATGGTGTCGTGCAGCCACAGCGTGTCGATGTGCAGCTCCACTATGGGGTTCTCATCCGTCGGTACCGTCCTGGAGCAGTAGCGGACCAGCAAGCAGCCTACAGCCAGCCATGCCGCCATCGCGAGCAGTGATGTGAGTATGCGTGCTCTCTCACTCATAGCCGGCCTCCTTTCCTTCACCGTCGTGTTCGTCCTTGGATATGGCCATCGATGTCTGGCCGTGCGAGATCTTCAGCTCGTAGCCCAGCTCCACGGCACGCATGCCGAAGGCCAGTGCCGGGAAGACGATGAGCTCGCCCACGGCCGTGAGCACCGAGCCGTCGATGATGCCCATGGGCGGCACGAAGAAGCCGCCGACGATCAGTGCCACCGACAATACGAAGCACGCGATGAACACCCAGGTGCACATCCGGCAGCGTTCGCGTTTCACTTGTTCACTCATATTGTACATAATATATAATAAGGTGTCACTCGTTTTGCTTTTCATCGACAAAGGTACAACAAACGTTGGGATGGGCGTGGGACAGGAAAAGGGTGCTATCCTCACGGACGGCACCCTCACAAAAAAACCTTATTAACTAAATTAAAAAAATTTTTAGCCAGTGCAAAGATATCGTGGCAGTTCTAACACTGGGTGGGACACATACGCTTTCATTCGATTTTGTCGTATACCACCCAATATGGGATACCCGTAACGAAAGTGAACGTGTAGCCCAGCTCCTGCATCACGCTGGCCACTGTCGAGACCGACACCGTGCACATGTCGCGGTATCGATACTGGAGGTCGCGGCTTGTCACCAGCTGCCGCGTCTCCTCGTGTCCGGGAACGTCGTCGTTGGGCTGGTACAGGTTCTCAATCATCTTGCGGAAGAGCTCGCGGTCGCTCAGGCAGTCGCCGCCCTTGGCGGTCTGCTCCGCATTTTGTTTCTTACTGGAATTGCCCATACGATCGGTCTCCTATCATTGAGTACAACAGCTGTTTCATGTCCGCCACCACGCGCACGGCAGCGGCAGCGCCCTCGTCGCTTGGGCGGTACTGGTCGCCCAATGCCAGAGCGGTGACCACGGCATCGCCGAAGCTCACCATCTCGCGCACCGTTGCCCAGTCATCCTGTGCCAGCAGTGCCAGCACCTCTACCTGCTCTTCGTTCAGCGTTATCTTATAGCTGCCCATGGCCACGGTCACGCTCTGCGGATCCTCTGTATTATTCTTATTCATGATCTTCAGTTTTTGGGGGATTGATAGTAATCGGGTTTCCGGCCTGCTCGGGTTCTTGTTGTTCGACGGCATTGCGCACGACCGTGGTGCTTAGACCGTAAACGATGTTGTCGTTGTAGGTGTTCTGCGGCTTCACGTATATGTTTGGACTCTCAAGGCCGTAAAAATCCTTAAACAACTGTTCGTGGTATTCAAAGGGCTTGCACCTCTGATACTTCTTCTCCAGTTCATCTTGTACCCTTTTCAGATCCTTGACCACCTCTGGGAAAAGTTCTTCGTTTACAAGGGTATTGTCATATCTGAGGCGCACATATTCGCCCAGTTCCTTGCCCATCTTATTCACGGAGTTATACGTCTGAACTTTTATGAAATAGAGATTCATGCCTCACCCCCTTTCTCCTCCTTTTCGTGGAGGCACGCCCCGGCCACCATGAAGGCGGCCAGCGTCAGCAGCGCTTGCGGGATGTTGTCAGCCCCGGTGGCCAGCACCATGCCGCCCATCAGCGCCACCCCTCCCACCGTCGTGCGATGGATGAGGGCGGCATCGGTGCAGCGTCCGATGATGGCACTCAGCTTTAAGAAAATTGCGTTCAGTGCTACTTGTTTAGCACTTGCGGGCCTCTGGCCCAGGTTCATGGATCTTGTTTCCATAGTTCTTTGGTTGTTGTAGCATTATAGACAGAGAAACGGCTGCCATACCCCGTTTGCTACAACAACCAAAGAACTTCGGCCCCGAAGAGCTAAATACTTGGTGGGTATAGGCAGCCGCCTTTATAATCCCTCTCAGAGGGAATCCTCGTAAGGCATAAGAAATGCCCACCGAGGGAGTGAGCAGGTGACCGATGCTCGACGGGAACCCGAGGGTTCTTTGGTTTTGTAGCGCTGCAAAGGTAAGGCGATTATTTGAATTGACAAAGAAAAAGGCGAGAAAACTTAATTTCTCGCCGCAAATATGCTGATATAGCCTCATTCATACTGTGAAAGCCATTTCTTTTTCATCTTTTCATAGACTAAGTCAGAGAAAAAGAAACCGTCTTTCTTCTTACTATCCATCCATGAAACAACATTCGCAGGTTCCACGCTCTCTAATTCATGAAGCAACTGCGCTTCATGATAAGGTTTCAGAATATCCCCAACCTCTTTAAACACGGCATTCGAGATGCCATATTCAGCGGTCTCATAGGTTTTCCTGAACCATGATTCCACGGCAGCTGGATCTGCATGAGTCACCTCGTATGGAATATAGTCCACCGGATAGTGACCATTGATTATTTTCATCAAGCCACGATACACATCATCATCTACCCATCCGTCACGTTCCTTCAAACGCTCCAGTTTGCGCTCTGCAGCCTCTGGAGAGAGGTTGGAATAATCTTTGATGGGTGATTTCTGATCACAGAAAATATCATTGGCCTCCTTCTTTCGCTTTTGAAGCTCTCTTTTCTTTCTGTCAGCTTGCTTTTCTTCCGGCGTCATCTTTCGAAGCTCTCTTTGTCTGGCAAGGCGTTTAGCCTTCTTCTCGGCTTCAGCTCTCGCCAGTAACTCCGGGCTAACCACAGAATATAATGGGCGTTGTTCAGAAACGCTTACATCCTGTTCCCCTGTTTCATTGTCATCCTGAGTAACAAGCGACTGAGAATTCGCCGCCTGTGCAGCAGCCTTAGCTCGTTCTTGATCTATCCTTGCCCAATACTCATCTAACTCTTTCTTCCGCTGTTCCTCACTTTTCTCCTCGACCTTTCGAGCTTCGATTGCCTCGTTGCGTCTCGCGATCTTTTTATTTTTCTCAATACTAGAGACAATATTACCGAAGAAAATAACTACTATTATAATTATAGCAAGTATTGCAAAAACTTCGACACCATTCATTTCTGTTATTTATGAAGTTATAGACATATCACACCCAGTACTCTTTATCGCCAACCCTCATCTTCTCGCATCCTTCCTTTGTCCAATCACGCCGATGGCTGACTGATCCGCGCCATCCAGCGGCACCGATTTTGATGATGAAAAAGCCTGCTATGATGAGGATATTTGTCATAAAAGTGCTGTTTTCGTGCTGCAAAGGTAGGCAAAAACAGGCTAAGAACAAGAAAAAGTAGCGAAAATGATAACTTTCCCCTAAAATATTTGCATAATAGCAACCAAATTGCTACCTTTGCATTGTCAAACCGAAAGGGATGACAAAGAGATCTTTCACACAATGAAGTACAACGAACTGAAAAGGAGGTTGATGAAAGCAGGATGCTTTCCACTTCATGCAGGAAGCCGCCACGAGAAATGGCTGAACCCCGCTAACGGGCGAATAACCATCATCGGACGGCATGGAACCCAAGAGATTCCGATCGGAACTCTCAGAACTATTCTTAGACAGCTCGGGCTTTAGGCCCGGGCTATCTTTCCTGCCAGTTCAAATTCTGAGTGTTTAAGGTCTCTCTTTTTGACTCTACAATCTATATTAAGAATATGAAGCAGAAACTGACTGTAATTGTGGAAAAAGGCAAGGGAGAGCGTAATTTCTCATGCTTTGTAGCGGAGGATTGGTCCAAATACGGGCTTATTGGCTATGGCGGCACAGCCCGTGAGGCGATGGAGGACATTAAGGTCTCCGCTCAGGAATGCAAGGAGCTTGCAGAAGAGCGTGGTGAGGAGTGGCCCGAGCTTGAATTCACCTATCTCTTCGATGTAGGAGCTTTCTTCGACTACTATCCCCTCAACATCTCTGCCTTTGCAAAGTACATCGGTATGAACGCGGCACAGCTGCGTCAGTATGCCAGCGCCATCAAGGAACCCCGTCAGGCAACTTTGGATAAGATTCATGCTGGCATGAAGCAATTCCTCCAAGACATAGGCACCGTACCCCTGATTGACCGTGCCGTCACCGCATACGCCTAACGGTTATCCGTACCGTGGCAGCTTCCTGCTGAACTCGGAAAACTTCATTAAAAAGATCTCTTGACGCCCTTAGCTGTGAAGCTGAGGGCGTTTTTTTTTGCGCTGCTTCCAACGCCCTGGGAGCGGCGCAGGGCGCTTTTGGTTCGCCCCGAAATGCCGAAAGCTAATGAATGTTAAAAGGAATGAAAAACCCACTGAGTATGCGGAAAACAGGCCTCCATTTTGGAGAAATGAGGCCTTTTTCTCACAGCGAAGCCCGACGCGCCCTAAGCCGCGGCGCAGCCCTCACCGCAGTCATTTAGGAAATATGACGGGCACCCTCCCCCCTCGGTGCAACTGCGGGCGGTGGCGGCGCAGTCGCTGGCGCAGCGGCAGAGCGCAGCGCAGCGAGCCTTGTCCTGCACCGCAGCGCGGGCGCAGTCCTTGGGCTGCGGTGCGGAGTCGAGTGCATAGTCCTATGCTCTCGATGGAAAGTCCCAGCAGGCTCTTCGCCGTGCAAGTCACGGCCACCAGCTTCATGCGTGGGCTCAGACGCGGACATATAGAAGATGTGTGGGCGTGACCTGCACGGCGATGTGTCTGCGGGAGCGTGGCACCCGTGCGCTGCGGTGTTGAGTCGAGTGCATAGTCCTATGCTCTCGATGGAAAGTCCCAGCAGGCTCTTCGCCGTGCAAGTCACGGCCACCAGCTTCATGCGTGGGCGCAGGCGCGGACATATAGAAGATGTGTGGGCGTGACCTGCACGGCGATGTGTCTGCGGGAGCGTGGCACCCGTGCGCTGTGGTGTCGCGCCTACCGTCCCCGGGCATGAACAATGGCCTTGGCCACTGTGAACGGCTCAGGGTGGGCGGGAACGGTAGGCGCGACACTCTCTGTTGCCCCTTGGGGTTGCGGCAGCTTATTGGTCATGCGGTCCTGTGTCGGCGGGTTTTACCCAGGAACACAGCACCGCAGACCGTTGCGCCCATGGCGCTGAGCCGTCGGATGAAGGCATCCGATGTCGCGCCTGTGGTGTAGATGTCGTCAATGAGCAGCACCTTGCGTCCGCGGAGGCTGCTGCTGATGGCGACGTTTTGGACCAGGCGCTCGTCTCTGGGCGCTCCATGGTGTGCCTTCCTGCGATGGCCGATGACTTCAATGCAATCGAAGCCGTCGGCCGTCCCGAGGATGGCACACAGCATCTGCGAGAACTTCTTGTAGCGTCGCACGTAGGTGTGCTGACAGCTTGCCGGCACGCACACGATGACCACTTCGCTGAGCTGCGCCGCGCGCAGTGCCCGTCCTATCTCCGTGGCCGCCCACTGCTTGGCGTAGGTGCGTCCGTCCTTGAAGTCAAGGATGCGGCGGCACGTCTCTTGCTGCTCGAAGGTGGCCCGGCGTTGCTGCCGGCGGGGGATGTAATCATAGAGTGCGTACTTCAACATGGCCGTATCTCCTTTCAGTTGGTCATACAATTACGGAGAAAGCAGCCTCACTGGGCTGCCTTCTCTCGCTTGGTGCGGCGGGTCTTGCGCTGCTTGGCCGGGGTGGAATCCCCTTCTGGAGAACCTGCGGGCACAGTGACCTCGGGTTCTGCGGGCTGCGCGGGTTCTGCGGGCTGCTTCGAAGCCTTGTGCAGTTGCCGGAGCGTCTGCAGGGAGGTGTCCGAGATGGTGAAGCCACTGCGTTGCTTCAGGATGAAGGCCAGGCGTATGGCGGCGAGTGGTTGCTTGCAGTAGCCCTGCAGTTCGGGGTTGTCGACTCCGGTGACGTGGACGTGCCACACTTGGTTGTCGCTCTTGTTGGATTGAACCATCTCTGCTACGATCATCTTCTTTTCCATGATGTCTGTTATTGTTAAGGGGTTAAACATTAGAATTCGTAGATAGTCATGATGTTGATCTGTATGCCGTCGGCATAGGCCAGTTCGTGGGCTTCGCGTGCGGCCTCGTGGTGCGACTCGGCGCATACCTCGTAGGTGAACTGGTCTCCGTCGAAGTCCTGGATCTCAACGGTGAACTGGTTGCTGAGTAGGCAACGGCGGTGTCTGCGGGTGCGGAAGCTGGAGGTCATGTAGGGAGTTGTCATTGTGATGAAGTTTTTAGGGGTGAATGAATAGATTTTTTACGTTGCTCTACCAAGGTAAGCCAGGTGCATCGGTGCAAGGACGCAGATAATTATTTTCACCCTTCAGGGCGCCAGCAGAAATCAGTCAGCCCCTGGGCACGGCTTATTTGTTTGAAAATAATTATTGAAGCCAAGTCCTCCGGACATCCTTGCAGCGGAAGACGGCGAATTACCTTTGCAGCGGAAAAAGTCGTTTGTTCATTCACCCTTGAAAACTCACGACGACAACTCCATGACCTCCGGTTGCGCCCGCTACAGCAGCCCTTGCCCTGCAACCGGCGTGGAGCGTCCACGGACAGGAGCATAGTCACCAGCGAGGTATGCGCAGCACCATGTGCCCGCACGCAGCCCTCAGAACTCCGTTGGCGATGGCATCCGGCATCGTGACTATAGGATACAAAAAAAGAACCCCGCGACAGACATCACGGAGTTCCATTTACAGAAGCAGAGGTGGAAGAATAAGTGAGGGGTGACAACCGGGTGTCGCTACACGCGGATGTCGACAAACGAGTACTGCTTCTGCAGCAGGTCGCCGTATTTGGTCCAGATGCGTTTGTCCACGACGTCGCCGAAGTGCGTGGCTTCCTCGGGCAGTATGCTGTCGTTGCGCTCCGAGCGTTTGTCCTTCTCGAAGCGGCCGGTGGGCAACTGGCGGACCCGGGTGTTGTTCATGCTGATGAGGATGTACTTGCAGCGCTGTGCGTTGAAGCGCTTGACGGGGAAGCGGCGGTCGGTCTCTGCGAGGATGTATGACCAGAGGAGATACTTGTCATGTTGTGGCGGCTCCATGCCCCGGTGGGTGCGCGTCTCCACGGTCCACCCGTGGCGCTGCAGGCGTGCTATGGCCAGTTCGTTATATGTCTTTCGACTGTTGGCCCGGTGTGCGTCGCCATAGCGGTCGCGATAGAAGATGACGAGCTTGTTGGAGTGGTGGCGATAGTAGCTGGCGAAGCGGTCCACGAGGGCATTGACCTCGGTGTCCTGTTCCTCCTCGCGCTTGACGAAGAACTCGTTGATGGTGTTGTCGACGATGCGGTCGGGCATGAGCGTCTTCGTCGTCCAGTCGAAATGCGATGGCTGAGCCACCTCCATGAACGATGCAGAAGAGCCCCAGTCGAAGCACACCTCCAGCGGTTCCGAGGGATTGCAGTCGGCATCCATGCGGCTGTCGCGCTCTGCCAGCTTCGCCCAGGCGAAGTCCGTGTCCTCGGCGAAGTCGCGGATGAAGGCGTCGTTGTCGGCGTGGTAGTATTTGTGCTGATCCGAGAGTTGGTAGTAGCAGTGGTCAATCTTATCGACCACGTAGTTCAGGATCTCGATCATGAACTGCAGTTTGGCCATCACCTTGTACTGGTTGACGATGTACGACATGCCCACGTTGGCGATGTTGTCGAAGATCGAGGCCAGCATGAACAGCGTGCCGTCCTGGCTGACGAAGGGCTGTATCTGTCGCCGTAGGCGCAGCACCTCGTTCCACACCTCTCGGAACTGCGCGGCATCGTCCGCCAGTCGGGCATCCACGAGCGTCATCTGCAGGCGTACGATGCGGTTCCAGACGTCGAAGAGCTGCACGCCTCGTTCCTCCTCGTAGTACTTGGCCGGTTCGAGCAGCCACTTCTGTTCCGGCTCGTAGGGCATGGACGAGAGGAACGTGTTGCCATGGTGCTTCAGCAGCGGGTGTTGCGACAGTCGGCCGAAGACGTGTTCATTGCCTCTGTTTGTCGGTGCCACTTCCTGGTCGAACTGTTCCTTGTCCAGCGTCAGGGCTTCGTCGGTGATGTTGTAGTCTGCGTTGGGTCCTCGGCTGTTTCCGTCCTGTGTGAGGATGTAGAGTGCGTGGCCGTTGGAGAAGGTGATGCAGTGCTCGAAGCTGAGCAGGTGCTCATAGGGCAGGTACCATCCAGCTGGCGGCTGTCGGCATACCACGTAGTCGCCGATGCCCGTCCTGGGATCGTACTTTCGATGCCCCAGCATCTCCAGCATCTTGAAGGTTGACGGCAGCGTCTTTGTGAGTGCCTGCCCGTATGTGGCCTGTGCCAGTGTGGTGATACCACGTGGCATCAGACGCACGTTCTCATCGACCTCTGCGCCGACGATGAACGACTTGCCGGTACCTCGGCTCCAGACGAGGTACTTCTGGCGCGCGGGCAGCAGCATGAATGTCATCTGCGGCGGGTTTACGCGTATGTCTTCTTCCCAGATGCCCTCTTTCTTCATCTCAGTATCTTTCGAATCGGATCCATAGTTCGAGTTGCCCGTCCTTGCCTTTGGAAGTGAGTGGGGTTGCCTGAGGCTGCCCCACCTCATTGGAGATCTCCACGAAGTCATTGGCCGATACCCGGTGCTGATCCACGCGCGACTGTTTGATGCGGACCGTCACGGCATGGTCATTGATGACAATTCGGTCTATATGCTTCATGTCCATCAGTCGGGACACGAGGCGTTTGTTCGTCAGTTTCTTTTGCATAGCTTTATGAGTTCATGATTTCCGTAGCCTGGGCATCATCGATGGGCGCGTCCATACTTTCGACGAGTGTGGCCACGTCCTCTGCGGAATAGCGTAGCCGGTCGAGGGGGATTTGCATGGTGCGGCCGTCGGCATTGATGATCTGCACCATGAAGAGGTTCCGTTCCATGCGCCGCGGATCCTCGCTGCCCTCCGGCTTCTCGCCGATGATCTCATGCAGCAGTTTCTTGGCGTTGTTCCACTCGCGCAGGTCGCCTCGCATCTTCGCTTCGCGGATGAGCTCCAGCTGGTCCTTGATCTGCCAGCTGCGCCAGAAGTCCCAGTCGAAGTTGAAGTCCGTCTTGAACAGTTCCTTCGCCAGTGCGATGTCACGTCGGACCTGTGTACGGCTGACGCGGTGGCTCTGCAGCATGAGTGTGATGACGTGCGCCTCGTTGGGATATTCCTGCATGAGCATGGCCGCCTGCTGCACCCGCTTCAGTTGCCGTTCCTCCTCAACTGTCTGCAGAGGGTATTGTTCAGGATCCAGGATATGGTTCCGTATGGTCTCGAATCGCTCCTCATCGATGGTTCGTGCACCTCGCTTTGCAATTGCGTTTTTATGCATGGTCGATGGCTTGTTGCATTCTGTTAATGAGTTTCAGAAGCTCCACCTGTGCAGGGTTGCTTCCGTTGTGTGCGGCCTTGACGATGGCCTGCCGCGTCTCCACAAGCTGGCGCAGGTATCCGCGGTAGTATGCCTGTCGCACTTCAGATCCGACGGTTTTCAGCTCCATCAGGAACTCCAGTTCGTCCACTTCCAGATTGATGGCAGCCAGCTGAGGAGGGATAAGCGTGTATCCCATCTGCTCCAGCTGTTCACGTTGTTCCTTGGTCAAATTCATTTTCCAATGTTTTGAGGTCGAAATCGAAGATTTCCTTGGAGGTATAGATGATACCTCGTTCCAGTTTGGGGTTGTGAGTGGCGTTCATCGACGTGACTACGGCGACGTGCCACTCACTATTCCAAAGTAGCGCCACCTTGGCGTGGAGGGCGCAGCACCTGTACTTGCCATGGAATGCCTCTGCGAGGTATGCGAACGGCTTAGGACTGATGCTGCGCACGCGGTTGTCGATGAGGAACCTGATCGATAGCAGCTCTCCCTTTTCTTCTCTACGCTTCAGGGCAGCCAGGCTGTCCTCAGCGATAGAGTAGGAAGAGAGGAACACATGAGCCGGGCCTGTCTGCCGGAGCAGGTAGAGCACGAGCTGAGAAAGGTTGAAAGCCCCCTTGGAGTAGAAATGCTTCTCCAGCCCCGTCTGGATCTGTCCGAGCCCTTTTGGCGCGAGCAGCATGGTGGCCACCATCTCACTGCGGTCGGCGAAATCGCAGGCGCAGACCTTGCCCGCTGTCGGCTGCATAGCCGGTGTGGGCAGCGTGGTTTCAGGGGAGGAGATATGGTATAGCATTATCCGAATTTAGCGATGACCATGTCAATAGCCTCGATTTCTTTTCGGATGTTCTCAGCGCGAGTCTCGAGCTTCACGCGTTCGGGTCCTTCTGGCATGGGGTTCTCTGCTTCCAGCTTCTTCTCGCTCTGGTAGAGCAGTTTATTCTCGGTGCGAAGGAGGCGCACCTGTGCGTTCTTCTTCAGCTTCAGCAGTTCGTCGCGGCTCTTGCCTTCGAGTTCACCAGGGGCCATCCCAGCAGGGGAGTCGGAGGTATGATCCGCAGGACTGTTGGTGGCAGCAGAGTTTTCGGATGAAGTGGAGTCTATGGCTGTGGAGGACTCCTCCAGGGCCTTGACGACATCTTCCTCCGAAATGTCTGCACCACTCTGGTATCGCTCATAGAGCGGATAGAGGCGCTCCATCAGGGCTGTGCACTGTTCGATTTCGTCGGAGAGCTTTTTGCGTCGTGCCATGGATTCCTCGTCGTTCTGCTCGCCAGCCTCTCGCATGAGGCGCATGGCTTTCTCTCGGTTGCGGTAGGCTACGGCATAGGAATAGACAATCTTGGGAGCCACTTTTTCCTTAGTCTGGATTTCTCCGGTTTCCATCTTCTCCGCGACCTTCATGATGTCCAGCTGCTGCTGCTCGTCCTGATCGGCGGGAGCTTCCTGTCCGTCGAATACGTGCAGCTCTGCATCCGTATCGGGCACATCCATGGTAAATCCGAAAGCCTTGACGTACTCCCGCATCTGGAATTCCAGCCGTTCCCGTGCAGCAGGTCCTTGGTCGCCGTCGCGTTCAAGCTTTAGAATGACAGCCGGTTTGAAGGCTGCCTCTTTCAGAATGGACAGCCCTTCGCTGAAAATTCTCTTTGTTCCATTCAGCCAGTCTGCGGCTTTCTGGAAGGTACTTTGTTGCATTTTCATAATTCCTAATTTTGATGAAACGCTGCAAAGATACTGCGTTTTCGGTAGCGGTTGTAGGACATTGGATAATAATAGAGAGGTCGCCCGAGTAACCATACTTACTCAGGCGACCAAACTCAGCTAATTATGCAAGGGCTCTTAGGGCTGTGCCGTTCCGCTCGTTTTTTCCTCCAGGATGTTCACTGTGTCACCGTCGTAGACCAGCTTGCGGGGGCATGCGTAGGTGAATCGCAGCGGTACGTTGTTCTTATCCGTTACAGCCGTACCGGTGGTGCTGGCATCGGCTGCAATCATCTTGGCTGCATTGAGGGAGTCGCCCATGAGGTAGCAGACGCCGTTCTTGTCCTTGACGATGATCACGAGCTTTCGGCCACGGATGGCATTCTCGAAACCGAAGATTGTCGCATTCATCTTGGCGCGGGAGATGTCGAGCTGGTAGAGGTAAGACTCAGCGCCCTGCTCGCCCTGCTGCGTGATGGTGAATGTGCCGGTTTCATCGGTATAGACGACCTTGAAGAACTTTTTGCCCGTTTTCTGGACAATATCGCCATTCCATGTACCAGCGTCAGCAAGTGACATTGTCGAGCTATCGCCAGCTGGAGCTGGAAGCTTAGGCCATGTGGCGACATCCTCAGCGTAGCCAATATAGATTTCTTGGACAAGTCCTCCAACGTTGTCTATGTCAGCGCAGTTGATGGCTTCATCAATATCTGCGAGTGCAATGCAGTTGTTCATAAGACTATTGCATTAGAGGTTAGACATTGCGGACGTAGTATGTGGTGTTGCTCTGCACGGTCTCGTCCGTTGCGAGCACGTACTTGGTACCTTCCTTGACGAACCAGCCTTCCTCGATGGGTTTCTTGCCGGTGGTTTCGGTGGCTGTGCTGTAGGTGACGATGGGTCGTTCGTTGCAGCAGTAGATGAGCCCGTTGATGCTCACCAGCTGGAAGCCGATGACGTAGCTGCCCGTGGCCGTGTAGTGGTAGGGGTTGCCACTGGCGAAGGGGGTCAGCTGCTTCATGTCGGAGGACTTGTCGAAGCCGTAGAAGATGGTGCGTGGGAGCATCAGCTGGATGAACTGGGAGCCTGCGGGCATGTAGGGTACCACCACGAGCTTCACCTTCTTGCCAGTATTGCGCAGGTAGGTGGTCTCCTCGGTGGCCTCGCCCGTGGTGCCTGTGACGTGCACGCCCTGATCCTCGAGCCAATCGACGTAGAGATCCATGACGTCGGAGCTGATCCACATCTCAGAAGGCTTGTCGCGGAAGCTCTTGGGTCGGCTGCGCCACATGGCCAGCATTTTGTCGCCCACGTTTGCGCGGGTCAGTTCGCCTGTCTCGTACATGTTGCCCTTGGCCACGGAGATATTGCCGGCGGCAATCTCCTTCTCAACGATAGTGAGTGGGCCGTCGAATGCATACTGTACGCCGTCCTTCAGCTTCGCCTCGTTGCGCATGGCACAGAGCAATGCGGCGGCTAGGTCCTCAGAGGCACACTGGATGCCGTAGTTGTTCAGCCAGATTTCGAAGGGATGCGTGTTGGGGATGAGTCCGGCGGCGATGTCGCCCAGGTACCAGCGGCGGTAGCGCTCGGGCTCGTCGTCCATCTCCATGACCACGCGGTGGACGGTCAGTGTGCGGGGCACGATGCGCCCGCTCTTCAGCTGGCCCAGGAACTCGCCCGTGTAGCCGCGGCTCACGCTGCCCAGTTCCGTGCGTCCGATGGTGATGCTGTCCTTCACACCCGGCAGGGGAGCGAAGAGCGAGAGCAGGCGGTCTGCCTCCTTGTCGCGGATAGACACCAGCAGATCCTGATGCTTTTTCACGGCGGCTTGCACCGCAGTGATGTCAATAGGTTTTGTCAGATCCATAGTTGTAAGGTGTTAATGAGGTTAGAGATTCTTAGCCTCCTGGTTGACCTCATCCTTTGCGGAGTCGGACAGTTCCTCGGCTTTCTTCTGGTCTTCCGTTTTCTCCAGGGGAGCCGGAGTGACGGGAGCCATGAGGGGCGTGCGGTCGAGCACGGTCTTCACGGCCATGACCTTGTTCTTCAGTCCGTCGATAGACTTCACGTTGTCGCTGATGGCATCGAGGGCCTCGGTGGCCTCCTTGACAGCCTGGTCTGCGACCTTCTTCTGTGCCAGCGCGTCCTCGATGGTCTGCAGCTGGTCCTGGGTGAGCGTGACCTTACCGTCCTCGCCCGCCTGTAGCGCTGTTACTGTGAGCAGCGCATTGATGAGAAGAAATTGCTTTTTCATTTCACTGTTGTTTTGGGGGTGTTTGTCGGTTTCATTGTTCTCTATAGTTTTCTCCGGCTGTCGAGCACCGAAGAGTTCCGTCACGATGTTGCGCACACGGGCCACCAGGCCTTCATCCTCCAGCTGTTCCTTCACTTCCGGGACGTCGGGCATCTGCAGTGCAGCATGGTTCTCGACCACGAACTGTCGCACCTCGTTCGTCATGCTCTTGGCGCCGTGGATGATTGCATCGACGAAGCCCAGATTCAGCACCTCCTGAGCGGTGAGGTACTTTTCCTCCTTCATGAGGTCGAGCACCTTTGCCAGATTGGTATCCTTGCCGTTGGCGGTAGCCTTGTCCAGATACTTGCGGGCGATGATGAGATCGGTGGCCTCTGCCAGCTTCTTCGACTTCTGCAGGTCGAGGATGGTGCGTTCCAGCTCGTCGGCATTCAGGCTTGCATAGATGCTCACACCCACGCTGGCCTGATGGCACAGCCACAGGGCATCGTCGGCAATCTCCACGCGCTTGGCGCCATAGGCCATCCATGTCACGGCACTGGCGCAGAACGCCAGCAGGCGCACTGTCACGTTCCCGTGGTCATGAATCTCTTTTGATATCATCATAGCGTCGTTTACTGAGCCTCCGAGGCTGTTCACCTCGATGATGACCTCATCCTTGGCGTGTTCAGCGAGGAACGAGCGTACGCGCCACAGCTGCCAGCCGTAGCTGTCGATGGGGTTGTAGATTTTCAGAGTAGCTTGTTTCATGGGTAAAAAAAAGAATTGCACTGCAAAGATAATCCCTTGCAGCGCATCATCCAAGAGACAGGTTCCCTTCCAATAATCTCTTTTCAGGCTATTTCTCAACCCCTGCCCGCCCATGCGGGTTGATGTGTCGGTTTGCCCGCCGGGTCAGTCAAACTCCAGCGCACCCACGTCCACAATCATGCTCGACATGGCCTCTGTGGCCTGAAGACGGAACGCCGTGCCGTTGCGCGTCGAGGGCGTCCCCGTGTTCTTCGAGCTGATGAAGTGCAGCGGCACTTCCCGCGTCCCACTCATCAGCACGGTGCCGTTGGCATCCCGGTGCACGGCAATCCACTCGCCGCGTTCCAGCTCTGCCACGGTCACGAGGTTATCCATCCGTGGAATGAAGCCCGAAATGCTGACAGCGTAAGCCAAGCCGCCTTCCTCCAGCGTCATATCCTCCGTGAACTGGAAGTCATCACCCCCATACACCTCTATATTATATACGCGCGCGAAGTCATCCAGTACCGGGCGCACGCACCTGTTTGCCACGTTCGTATCCACCCGCAGTACATCTGCTGCCTCGATGAGATACAGGCGGCTCATCCCGCCCACGTTGTCGAAGTTGAATTCAATGGTTTTCATACACTGCTAACCCTTTTTCGGTGATTGTCCCAAAAGTAGACAATTGCACCATAATTTTTTCTATGATTTCACGCTCCAGCTGTGTTTTTATGGTCTTTTTGCTTGTTGTGGACTGGTTCCTGTTCCAAATCTTGCGGATGGAGTCGTAGGGCCACGTCTCCTCCGTCTGGTGGAATTTGCGATAGAAAGCACGGATGCTGGCGGCAACATCGCCACTGATCATGTAGTGTGCCGTGAGGAACGTTAAGAGGATGCCCTTGCAGCGCAGTTCCAACAGCTTGGCCAGTGCCGCTTCATCTGTCGCCGACAATGCCCAGCCGCTGCGTGCAAAACGGGAAGCACTCACCTCGATGGCCACCTTGGCAGAACGGTAGCCGTATTTCCGTGTCTCTGTGCGCTTGTCATAGCGGTGGTTGCTCTTGACCAAACGCGGTGTGAAGAAGGCCATCAGTCCCGGATCGCCGGAGATGTTGACCAGATTCTTGATGTCGGGATCCTCCACGCCAAAGTTATCGACGAGGTAGCGGCAGACATACTGGGCGACATGCACCCAGACCACATAACGGCTTTTTTTATCCTTCCGAGCCTCTTTCATGCCGCAAAGATATAAAATATTTCCGATACATTTACGCCATCCTATACAATTTCGTGCAAAAAATGTGTAAAACTGTAACCAAGACGCAAAAATACCTAATATTTTGAAAACCAATAGATACAAAAAGCATCATGAAAGGTGTTACAGTTTTCTGTCGGCATTGGCAATGTGTAACCAGCGGTTCTGTAACCGTCATCCTCCTGTCAGTTACACTTTTCCTCAAAAGTGTAACCGAAAGTGTAACCGAAAGTGTAACATGTATAACTCCATTCTTTTTCAAAAGATTATCCCTTTTTCTCAGTCTAAGTTACAAAGTTACAATTTTTTTGTAGAAAAATAGGGATGGGGAACGGGGAAGTCGGCCACGCCACACGCGCCTTGGGGTAGTAAAAAGCGACCGGGCCGATGCATCGCGCACCAGTCCGGCCAACAGGCAGGTGATAAAGAAAGTTACATGTGGGGTGAAGATTTCGCGCCTACCGCCACCGGGCATGAAGGCGTGGCCATGGCCACAGCCTGACGGCTCAGGGTGGGCGGGGCGCGGTAGGCGCGAAATCGGTGGGGTGCTACACTCATGGTGGGAAAGGATAGTCGTTGTCGTTGAAGTCCAGCTCGCGCTCTCTGTCCTCATGGCCGCTGCTGCGGTCAGCGTGCCGGTCTGTTTCGCCGACGGGAAGCTCTGGCCGCACGCCGCCCTCGATGGTCTTGAAATAGAGCATCTCCGTGCTCTTGCCGCCACTGTCCTTGCCGATGATGCGTCCCTGGTTGTTGCACAGCTCTGGGGGATTCATCACCAGCCATCCGGCATTGTACTTGGCAAAGCCGTCCAAGGCCTGTTTGAAGCGGTGAGGGCTCCACTTCGTGTTTTGTGTGAAGAAACGGTAGTCGTTGAACACCTCCTGGCGCACAAGCATACAGTTCAGGTGGCCGGCCGACGGGGCGAAGTACGTGGCCGCCCAGTCCTCGAAGTTCGAGCCCATGTTGGCCTTGTACTGACGCAGCTTGATGTCGCGCATGGGAGGCTGCAGCTTCACGTTCTCGTGAACCAGACTCAGGTAGAAGCGGCAGCACTGCAGCAGGAAGTTGAAGTCGGCGTTCCATTCGTCCTCGGTGTACTCCACCCCGAATAGATCCTTGCCGAAGTCGCTCTTGATGCTGCGGCTTTCGCGGTAGTCGTTCTTCTCGCCCGCCTCGTGGTAGTAGTCCGAGAACACCACGAACAGCAGGCGCGCCTCCATCGAGGCGTCGATGTCGCTCGGGACGTAGTTGGTGGTGAAGGCGAATTTCGGGCTCTCCTCGGCACTCAGCGTGTAGCTCTGGTTGTTCTTGGGGTTGATGACCATGTCGTCGGTGATGCTGTCGAACAGGCGCCGCACGTCGAAGAACTGCGAGCAGTCGTCGATGCGGATCAGGTCCGTGTGGCGTGTCACCTGGTCGAACACGTGTGGGTTGTCCATAAGGCGCGGGTCGCGGCCGGAAAGCTTCACCGTCTTCATCAGCTGCGCCACGCTCTTCACGAAGAAGCTCTTGCCGCTTCGCCCGTTGCACTCGCCTTCCTGACCCACCTTGTTGTCCATGCAGTACGGAGCCCACGACCGGCTCGGAGCCTTGTATCTGTGCAGCATGTAGCCGATGGCAAAGAGCTTGGCGATGAGGTTCTGCTTCTGCTCTGCAATCTCCTCCGGAGTGAGGCCTTCGCCCGCAATGTCGAAATGGTGACGCCGACGGTATTCCTCTGCCTCCGTCTCGCTCTCCCCTTCCAGATTCGTCTCCAGCTCCTTCCGCCAGTATATCCGCGACGAGTTGATGACATACCCCATCAGCTTTGACGCCACCCAGCTGCAGTCCTTCACGGCCGCCCCGTTGCCGCCCACACCGGCATTGCCCCCATTGGTCGCCCCGTTGCTGCTCGCTCCGGCATTGCCTCCATTGGCCGCCCCCTTCGAGGCCATCGTGCCCGCCGCTTTTCCGGCGGGCTGCATTATCTCGATGTCCCATCGCTCACTGCCGTCCATCCCCCGGCTCCTCTTCACCTCGAACATATCCCCCAGCTTCTTGAAGCGGTGGCCCTGCACGTCGTGCTCCCACACATAATGTCCCGTGGCGCCCTCCTCGATTCCGTCGCCTGTCACCCGCACGGCCTCGTTCTCGAAGAAGAACAGCTGGCTCCCCGCCGTGCTCGACGTAAAGTCCAAATCCACCTCCTTCAGCGACTCCAGGGCCTGGCCTTGAATCTTCGGGCTGTTGAGTATCGTGTTCCTCACCTCGCGCGGCAGATACTGGTTCTCGCTCCAAGAGATGATAAACTCACGGATGTCCTTTGCCGTGATCCGCCGCACCACATGCCCCATGATCCGCACGTACTGCGTCGCAGCGATGTCGTCGTCGTGCAGTGTCTGGAAGCCGTTCAGCCGCAGGAACTCATGCAGACACACCGTGTCGATGTGGTAGTCCGTCTTCTGCGTCCGCTTGTTCACCGACTCCACCCAGAACTTAGCCGGGGTGGCCATGTTCAGCAGCTGCCGGAAAGCTTTCGGACCTTGGTTGTCCTTTGCCTCCATCCAGTCCCGGAAATCCTTGTAACCCTTGCCGCGCATGTCTGTGAACTGACCCATGTACTTCTGAGGCAGCCACACAGTGTGAATCTCGTTGAAGCGCAGCGCAAGCGCAGTGCCGCGCCGCACGCCCGTCTCGTCGATGTCCGGGATATTGTACAGTGTCTCCACGTACTTCCTGATCTCGCGCATTTCACCCTCGCTCACGTCGTAGGTCTCCGAGTTGAACCACAGAGGCCAGTAGCCCAGCGAGCGGCAGCACAGTGCATCCCGCTCACCCGAGCAGATGAATGCCTCTGGCAGCTTCTTCTCCTTGTAGGGCTTGCCCTCGTTCCGCGCCTCGTTGCTCCATGCTGACTCCTCCTCTGCATTCCAGCGCCGCCACTCCTCCTTCAGCTCCCACAGTCCATTCACGTATCGCTTAGGCTTTGCGCCCGCTGGCCAGTAGGAGAAACGAAATCCCTTGTCATAGTTCAGCGGTTCATAAATCTTGAAGAAACGCCCCTCGCCATCCCCTCCTATCACGCACTCCCGCATGAATATCGGGTAAGTATTCGTCGAATACTTCACATGCACCCGCCTGTCCTTCACCCTCGCCCACCACTTCACCGAGTGCCAGTGCAGCGCATCAACATGCTCCTGCTTCACCAGCGGCCCTAAAAGCCGCAGCTCGTCCGCCGTCATCACCTCGTTCAGCTCGTAGAACTGCGACCCCTCCTTCTCTTCAGGACGCGCGTCACGCACCTCCAGCCGCGGACGGTTAACATCCCTCTTCAGCTCGTCCGTAACACCGTAGCGCGCCGCCAGCTTCAGCACCGCCTCGCGGAACGTCAGGTGCTCCTCCTTCATGGCCACGTCGATGGCGTTCAGCTCATGCCCGTCGTCGCCGAAGTCTGTAACCATCCAGAGGCCGGAGTCTGCTTTCTGTCTCAGCGTAGCCGAAGGGGTGCGCTCGTCACGCCTCATGCGGAACTTGTTTTTTGTACCTACAACAGCCTGCGCCTGAGGGTAGTAGTCCAGGATGATGCGCAACCCGCCATCAGTCCTTTGAAGTACGTCTTCCTTCTTGATCATGTCCGACACCTGTTTTGATATTGACCTTGGACGATTAAGCCGTCAACAGTCTTATAAGCAGCTTTGAACTAGTTAAGTAGAGCGTTCTTACGCTTAATCTCGCCAAACATTTGCCTGAATACCAGCTCGCCTTGGATGACCCATTTCGTGCGACGGCGGCTTCTCCTGCCCCAATATGGGAAAGTCCTGTACGCTGTGGCCCAAACTGAGTCGAAAACATTATTATCTTCATATCTTCTTATTGTTAATAAGTTACGAGGTCATAGACGCCAGTCATGCGTCGATTACCTCTTGGATGATATCTATCACATCACTCTCCAGGCTGTCAGCAGCTGTCTGAAGATTGTCAATGTTTTCCTGCATGGCATCGCCACGCTCACTTTCCTGTAAGCCTTCCGGCAGATTGTCGAAGGCTTCCTGTTCCTCATCAATGACAGCATCGATGCTGTCCTTGAGTACTGACAACTGTTCGATTAAGTCCGTCAGTGTCTTTCGTCTTGCTTTATTCATATTCGTAATGGTTTTATTTGTCTTCTTTCTCAGGCTTTAGATAATGACTGTAGTTTCTTGCCAGTCATTGGGCATATATCACCAACAGGAGCTGCACCATCTTTCAGTCCAAAATCGCAACTCTGAGTATCTGCTCCTGTAGAGTGCCAGCCATTGACTGGAGTATATCCATGCTCACAATTTAAACACTTACGTTTCATATCTCATTCATTGTGAATCTTTCCCTGTTGACGTAGGTTACAGTATTGCTGTGTTTGCCTGTCATGATTCCAATTTGCGAAGCACACGTCTGAGCAGAATTGCTTCGTTCTTGTAAGCACAGCTCCATCCTTGCGCAACGTATCATCAATCGGTCTTTTTCGCGGGTAGCGGATTATAGTGTGACCGCAATAATCGCATGTTACCTCAAACCATTTCAAAATCATAGTTCATTAGTTTTTTAGTTTTTGATGACGTGATCTTCGGCAGATTGAGCGGAAGTCTCAAACTTGATATCAAACGCCGGCAACCGTTCATTGTTACTCCGTAAACGGCACCGACCCTCACCGTCCCACGTCACCGCCACCACCTTATCGAGGTAGCCGCCAGCCACAGTCACACGCATCTTCACCGTCCCCATCACATAATTCACCCGCTGGCCGCCATTCGCACGGTACCGCACCTCGTCAATCACCGCCCCGGCGGGCAGGTTCTGCTCATAATGAGCAATACTATAACCTTTCTTTTCCATAATAGATAAGTAAAAATAGTTAATAAAAACTTTGATAGTTACATCATCCGTATAAATTCTCCTTCACATCGCCGAGGACCCGTACAACTCCCTCGTACCTATCCTTTGCCCAGGGACACCTGTCCCAGTTAACCCGGACAAGTGACAATGCCGCCTCATTCAGTAGCAATATAGCGTCCGATGCGTTCCTGAAATCTTGTATATTCATATTACCAATCATTCAAACAAATACAACTGCATTGCATCCTGTAGCTTCAGCATCTCGTCAGGCTGCATGTTCAGTGCCCGTGATATGCGCACAATCTCTTCCTGTGTCGGCTGCACATAACCATGAGCCAGCCGCTGGAACCTCACGCTGCTCATCCCCGCACGCTCATAAAACGCCCTGTTCGGGGCAAACAGCGTTTCGTCGCCAAATTTAGTGCGAAGCATCAATGTCACGATGGGACGAGCCAGCACACGGCGCACAGGAATCCGGTTCCGGTACATATACAGCTGCACCGCCAGAGCCGAACGACCAGGCAGCAGCTCAGCAATACCCTTGAAGCTACGGACACCGGCGTTCAGCCGAACGATCCGGTCCTCCTCAGCACTCCATCTCTTTGAACCTTGAACCCGTCCCATAGCTATTCCACCCTTACCCGTCTCCAGATATTCTCCTCAGGAATTCCAGCCTGAACAAGAATCTCCGTGATCCTTTCATACACTGGCAGCTTGATGTCCAGGAATCCCTTCCGTAGCGCAGTATAGAAGGAAGTCTTGCTGCATGGATTGATGGCTTTTATCAATTGCTCACGTACCTCTTTCGTCTGTGCCGTGGGCACAAGGCCGAAACCATTATCAAAAAAAAACCTGTAATGTTGCGTCATAATGTCAATTTTTATATACATTTGTAGTAAGAATTATGAATTTTGGGGCAAAATTATATAATATATCCGATATAACAAAACTTTTATCGAAAAGATTTATCATTATGGAAGAAAAAATAATTCAAGCAAGACTTAAGGCCGTGTGTGAAGCACTCGGCATTTCTATGCGGCAATTCTCTTTAAGTATTGGTCGTTCAGCAGGTTTTATCAACTCTCTTCGTAAAACAAAGGGCGATGGCATTACTTCCGACCTACTGTCAAAAATATCCGAAGTATATCCAATGGTCAACAGAGACTATATTCTGGAAGGAAATGGTGAACCTCTGCTTGATGAGACCGACACCCTCTCTGTCTTTCCCCACACTTTCCAGCCACAAGCGGACAACTACAAAGAGCTTTGCATGGCCTACCGTCAAGACCTTGCAGATGCCCGTGAAGAAATCAAGAGACTTCGGGATGCTTACTACAAGCTCATGGAAGCGAACAACAAACTTTTGGCAGACTATGCCTCCCTCTCAGCATTCCTCCTTACTTCTCAGAAGCCTGTATCAATTCAGGCGGCATCACAATCCGTGTGCCGAGACAATATAGAGACAAAAAAAGCTTAATATGGCAACGATTATCATATTAAATTATTGATTTTCAATTTTCACATTTCTACCTAGCAACCAGCACATGTTCACCTCTTTCCGACCTAGAGTGTGATAAGGCGTTGGATGACAACGCCTTATCACGTTTTTAGGGGCGAAAGTCACTGGGACAAAATAGTGGCTCACATTGTTGATATATCGGTAATGCACCATGTCGCGCATCTGCATCTCGTAGCCAGAGTCCCATGGAATGAACCTAATAGCGGTCTGCACTTCGAGACATTGACTTGATCATCAGCTGGCGACACCTTGCCAACGGCTTTGGGCTACATACACATCCCCAAGCGAGGCACTTGCATCCCCTGGGCGAAGCACTTGCATCCCCTGGGCGAGGCACTTGCATCCCCTAGGCGAAGCACTTGCATCCCCTGGGCGAGGCACTTGCATCCCCTAGGCGAGGCACTTGCATCCCCTAGGCGAGGCACTTGCATCCCCTAGGGGAGTTAGCAAACTCGCCTAGGGGAGTTAGTAAACTCGCCTAGGCGAGTATTGTAACTCCCCTAGGGGATGTGTAGCGACCTTCTCATGGAATGATCCAGACATGCCAGTCAGGTGAAGTGAACTTGCTTGCAGAGTGGAGCTAACTTGCTAATGGAACGGGCCGAAGCTGCTCGTAGTATAAGGTAGCGACCCTGCTCATGTGACGGCCTGTCGTGAAGCCGTCACTTAAGCATCACGATGGTAGGGTCGTCGGGCTGCGTGGCGATTTGTTCGTTAAGGAGCAGCTCGTGCAGCGTGTGTCCGATTTGGTCTGGTGATGCAGACGGGATCTTTATGTCGCGCACAAACGTCGGCCCGTTCTGCTTGAGGAGTTCAATGATTACCTTGCTGAGCCGGCTGATGTCGGCATCGGTGATGGAAAGCTCAGGCATGGTGCCTCCCCTGCAGTTGTCGCATATCCCGCACTCCTTGGCGTTGTGTTCTCCGAAGTAGTTGAGCAGCAGTGTGCTGCGGCAGTATGGGCTGTTGATATAAGAGATCATCGTCTCAATCCGCTTCTCCATCTGTGCGCGTCGCTCTTGGTAGATGGAAGGTTGCAGCGTTATCTCCTCCGGCTCGATGCGCCGGCTCACGAATGTGATGTGCGGCACGAAGGTACGTGGTATGAAGCGTATGACATGCTGTCGGCTCAGAGCCACCAGAGCCTCGCTCACTACGGTCTCGGCCACGCCGAGTTCTTCGGCGATGTGTGCCTCAGAGATGTAAACATACTCGCTGAAGACTCCTGTGTGATGACGCAGTATGAAATACATCACGCGGTCTTCAGTGGGCTTTAGGTGCAGGTCGTAGAGTTCGTCGCGCCGCATGACAAACATCACTCTGCTGCGACTCTCCTCGGGGTTTTGCCACGAGATATATCCTGCGCGGTCGAGTAGCATCAATGCACTGTATGCCCGGTTGGGGTAGTGTCGGAAGTTGACGCAGAACTGTCTGATGTCGAACTCGCGTGTCACGCCCTCGCCGTCGCCCATTGCCATCTGCAGGAAGAGGCACATATCCTCATACACCCGTCGCACGTAGGCGATGGGCGGAAATGTCTCTTCGATGCGGTTGTGCAGCACGGAGGCGGAGCGTCTGTCCACGAGCAGGCATGCATGTGCCATCTGCCCGTCGCGCCCGGCACGTCCCGCCTCCTGGAAGTATGCCTCTGGCGAGTCGGGCACATCGACGTGTATGACAAGGCGTACATCGGCCTTGTCGATGCCCATCCCGAATGCGTTTGTGGCCACCATGACACGTATGTCGCCATGCTGGAACTGCTCCTGCCGGAGGGTCTTGTCGGCGTGCCGTATGCCTGCGTGGTAGAATGTTGCCGCCGTGCCGTGGGTCGTCAGCCATTCGGCGATGGCCTCTGTCTTCTGGCGACTGCGGGTGTAGATGATGGCAGCTCCCGGGAAGGTGTTGAGCAAAGTGGCTATTTCCTCCTCGGCGGAACCCCGTATGCGCTTGACGTTGTATGAGAGGTTCTTGCGCATGAAACTCATCTTGAAGACATTGGGCTCCTTGAACTGCAGCTGTCGCTGTATGTCTGTCACTACCTCTGGCGTTGCCGTTGCCGTGAGTGCCAGCACGGGCCGCCCGGGCAAGATGCGACGTATGTCGGCTATTGTGCGGTAGGCGGGTCTGAAGTCGAAGCCCCACTGCGAGATGCAGTGTGCCTCATCGACGGCGATAAACGAAATATCCATCCTGCGCACACGAGCCATGAACAGTTCCGAGCTGAGCCTCTCTGGCGAGACGTATAGGAACTTATAGTGGCCGAAGGTGCAGTTGTCGAGGGCAATGAGCACTTCGTCGTGGCTCATGCCGGTGTATATGGCTTGTGCGAGAATGCCTTTGCGCTTAAGGTTTGCCACTTGATCCTTCATCAACGCTATTAGCGGTGACACCACGAGGCACAACCCCGGCATCGTCATGGCCGGCACCTGGAAGGTGATGCTCTTGCCGCCGCCCGTGGGCATCAGGCCGAGGGTGTCGCGGCCGGCACAGATGCTCTCGATGATTTCCAGCTGAATGCCCCGAAAATCATCGTAGCCCCAGTACTTTTTGAGAACAGCACGCAGGTCGCTGGCGTTCATTGCTCACAGGGTCGTAAGTCCTCAATCTGGAGTTGCACCTCTCCGCGCTTGTGGGTGTTCTCCTCCACACTATAGACGATGTCGAAGGGGTGCTTGGTCTTTATGAAGCGCACCTGAGAGCTCTGTCCGAATGCTATTCCGCTGACGACGTTAGAGCTGTGGTTATCTACGAGCTCGAGCTTGATGTGTTCTTGGTTGTGTCCCACGACCTTGCTGGTGCCATAGTCATAGACATGGCGTGTGCAGAAGAGGGGCTTGGGGTTGTCGGGACCGAACGGTGCGAAGCGCTTGAGGTCTGTGACAAAGCGGTGGCTTATGTCCCGGAAGTCGAGCATGGCATCGATGTTAAGCTCAGCCTGTATCTGCGTATCTTCGATGTGCGCCTCCACATATGCCTCGAAGCGACGCTTGAACTCCGGCACGTTCTCCACACGCATGCTGAGTCCTGCGGCGTAGGTGTGGCCTCCGAAGTTCTCCAGCAGGTCGCGGCAGCTCTCTATGGCCTTATAGACATCGAAGCCAGAGACACTGCGTGCGGAACCCGTTGCCATGTCCTCGGTGCGTGTCAGCACGACGGACGGTCGCGTGTAAATCTCGGTGAGTCGCGATGCCACGATGCCTATTACTCCCTTGTGCCACTCGGGGTTGTAGATGACGATGCTCCGCTTCTCGTGGGCGTGGTCGAGCTTATCGACGATGAGGTTGGCCTCATGTGTCATCTCCTTGTCGAGATCCTTGCGCTGGTCGTTGTAGGCGTTGACCTGAAGCGCCATACGGTGTGCCCGCCACGGGTCGCGTTCTACGAGCAGCGCCACGGCCTCGCGTCCGTTCTGCATGCGTCCGGAGGCGT
>Ga0310694_10000420_pt1 | contig 55912 bp, 38 predicted proteins | sample 174DNAGHGhighgp2_FD_203884 | JGI IMG/M metagenome (GOLD analysis project Ga0310694, IMG submission 203884) | Sheep rumen microbial communities from Palmerston North, Manawatu-Wanganui, New Zealand - 1742 DNA GHGhigh gp2 (v2) (version 2) | ecosystem: Host-associated > Mammals > Digestive system... | reverse complement strand
TCGGTCAGATCAGCGAAATCCACTTAGGCCTTGCCTGCCAGAAACTCGGCATGCGCATCGCCACCCCGGCTTTCGACGGCGTTTCCTTCGATGAAATCACCGACCTCATGAAGAAAGCCGGCATCTCTGAAGACGGCAAGACCTTCCTTTACGATGGTCAGACCGGCGAACGCTTCCCCGAACGTATCTCCGTCGGCGTGCAGTACATGATCAAACTCGTCCACATGGTCGATGATAAGTTGCACGCTCGCGCGACCGGGCCTTATAGCCTCGTCACCCAGCAGCCTTTGGGCGGCAAAGCCCAAAACGGCGGCCAGCGTTTCGGCGAAATGGAAGTTTGGGCCCTCGAAGCCTATGGCGCCGCCCACACCTTGCAGGAGATGATTACCATCAAATCCGATGATCGCGTCGGCCGCAGAAAAGCCTACGAAGCGATCATTAAAGGACTCCGGATGCCGAAACCCGGCATGCCCGAAGCCTTCAAAGTCCTCACCAAAGAACTCAAAGGCCTCGGCATGAGCGTCAAGTTGACCGACCACGACGGCGAACTCATCAACATGGATGACCTCGCCAAAGAAGCCCTCATCGAAGAGCGCAAGGTCAACAGCGCCATCCGCAATCTCTCGACGGCTCGCGACGAAGAAAAGCCCGAAACCATCGAGATCGACCGTGAATCTCTGGCCGAAGAAGGCCTGAGCATCCGCAGCCGCATGTCGGCTTCGGATGATTGAGGAGGTTAATCACCATGTTTGATATCAAAGATTTATCGTTGATGAACGTTGGCCTCGCCTCCCCCGATGTCATCCGCCAGTGGAGCCACGGCGAAGTCACTAAGCCCGAGACCATCAACTACCGCAGTCAGAAGCCGGAACCCGGCGGTTTGTTCTGCGAGAAGATCTTCGGTCCGAGCAAAGACTACGAATGCCATTGCGGCAAATACAAAAAAATCCGTTATCAGGGTATCACCTGCGAGAAGTGCGGCGTCGAAGTCATTTCCAAAGAATGGCGGCGCGAACGTTTCGGACATATCGAGCTCGTTTCGCCCTGCACCCACATCTGGTACCTCAAGGACATCCCCTCCCGCATGGGCCTCGTCCTCGATATCAGCCCGAAGGAACTCGAAGAGGTCATCTACTTCGCCGCCCACATCTGCTTGAACCCGGGCAAGAGCCAGACCCTCTCCTACAAACAGTTCCTCGATGAGAAGACCGCCCGCGTCGTCTTCGTCGACGCCATCAACGAATTCCGTTCGGAAATCGCCCCTGGCAGCGCCGATGACCTCCGCGCGACCGAACTCATCGATCGTATGAACAACCCGAGCGAGACGTTCGACTTCTTCTCGACCGCCGCCTTCATCGCCCGCTACACCCAAGCCGAATTCGGCGAGGGCGCCAAAGCGATCAAGCGCTTGCTCCACGAAGTGGACCTCGATGGCGAATTCCGTTCCATCAGCGAGGAAATCCGCAAAGCGACCGGCCAGCGCCGTCAGAAACTCACCAAACGCCTCGAAGTCATCCAGGCCTTCCGCGATTCGAAGCAGAAGCCAGAATGGATGGTCCTTGACGTCATCCCCGTCATCCCGCCCGATCTCCGTCCGATGCTTCAGCTCGACGGCGGCCGTTTCGCGGCCAGCGATCTCAACGATCTCTATCGCCGCGTCATCAGCCGTAACTCCCGTCTGAAGAAACTCATCGACATGCGCGCGCCGGAAGTCATCTTGATGAACGAACGCCGTATCCTTCAGGAAGCGGTGGACGCCCTCATCGACAACGGCCGCCGCAGCAAACCGGTCACCGGCCCGAGCGGACGTCCTCTCAAATCCCTCTCCAGCGGTTTGAAGGGCAAACAGGGCCGCTTCCGTCAGAACTTGCTCGGCAAGCGCGTCGACTACTCCGGCCGTTCGGTCATCGCCGTCGGTCCGGACCTCAAACTCTATCAATGCGGTCTCCCGCGTGAAATGGCCATCCAGCTGCTCCGCCCGTTCATCGCCTCCCTTCTCATCAAGCGCGGCATCTGCCACGCCCACAAAGAAGCCGATGCGAAGATCGACCGTTACGATTCCGTCGTCTTCGACATCGTCGAAGAAATCATCGGTCAACACCCGGTTCTGTTGAACCGCGCCCCGACCCTGCACCGTTTGGGCATCCAGGCCTTCCAGCCGAAGCTCGTCGATGGCCGCGCCATCCGTCTCCATCCGCTCGTCTGCCCTGGCTTCAACGCCGACTTCGACGGCGACCAGATGGCCGTCCACGTTCCCCTTGGGAAAGCGGCCCAGTTCGAGGCCTTGAACCTCATGCTCGCTTCCAACAACATCCTCGGCCCGAAAGACGGCAAACCGATCGTCATTCCGTCGCAGGACATGATCGTCGGCAACTACTGGCTGACGATGGAAGAAAGCGAAGAGGAATATCGCGCCCGCGCTGCAACGTTACGCGCTATTAGAATCGATGACGCCAACGTCCTCGAACGCGACGCCAACGAAGAGCAGGCCGAAGAGTTCGAACGCTTCGCCGAAATGGAAGGCTCCGTCTTCAGCACCGTCGACGAAGTGCTCCGCGCTTACGACACAAAGTCCATCGGTTTGCATAACCGCATCGCCATCCGTTCCTCTTCGATCCACAAGACTTTCGCCCCGGAAAGCGATCCGGATAACGTCAAAGATTACGCCTTGCCGTTCTATGCGAAGAACAAGTATCTTCTCACCACGGTCGGCAAGATCATCTTCAACGAGATCTTCCCGGATGACTTCCACTTCATCAACGATGATCCGAAAGCCGGCGTCGAAGAGATCAAATCGTGGTTCGTTCCTTATGGAACCGATATCCGCGAAGCGATTCGCACCGCCAAGCATCATAACCCGATCAACAAGAAGAGCCTCGGCGTCTTGATCGACCAGATCTTCCATAAGTACGATATGCGCGATGATGCGGTGGACTCCGCCACCAGCGAATACAATGTCCGTCCTTCGAAGACCGCGGCCATCCTCGACAAGATCAAGGACTACGGCTTCGAATACTCGACTTTGTCCTCCGTGACCGTCGCCAGAAGCGACATCAACCTCACCTCGGCCAACCCCGACGAGATCTCGATCAACGAGTTCAAATACAACGAAGTCGCCAAGGGCTACGAACAGGTTGACGAAGTCACCAAACTTTACCGCCGCGGCATGTTCTCCGACAAAGAGCGCCACAAAGCGGTCGTCGCCATTTGGAACCAGGTCACCAAGACCGTCGAAACCAAGGTCGCCGAATACCTCCGCCAGGACAAGCGCAACCCGCTGGTCATCATGGCCGAGTCCGGCGCTCGTGGCAACATCTCCAACTTCAAACAGCTCGTCGGCATGAAAGGCCTCGTCGCCAACCCGAAGAACGAGGAAATCGAACTCCCGATCGTCTCGTCCTACCGCGAAGGCTTGAAGGTCGCCGAATTCTTCATCAACACCCACGGCGCCCGTAAGGGTGGCGCGGATACCGCGCTGAAGACCGCCGACTCTGGCTACCTGACCCGCCGTTTGGTCGACGTCTCACAAGACGTCGTCGTCCGCGAGGAAGACTGCCATTGCGACCACGGCTTCAAAGTCCGCGAAATCCGCAACACCGCCGAGAATTCGGTCGTCGCCAAACTCGATGAGCGTCTCAAAGGCCGCTTCGCGATGCATGACGTCGTGAATCCCGCGACCGGCGAAGTCCTCGTCAAAGCCAACACGATGATCACCGATGATGCGGCGGAGGCCATCCTCGCCGCCGGCATCAAAGAAGTTGAGATTCGTTCGCTCTTCACCTGCCAGACCAAGAATGGCGTCTGCCAGCACTGCTATGGCCGCAATATGGCGACCGGCCGCCTCGTCGAACTCGGCGAAGCGGTGGGCATCATGGCCGCCCAGTCCATCGGTGAGCCGGGCACCCAGCTCACGATGCGTGTCTTCCATACCGGCGGTATGGCGGGCAGCGACATCACCCAGGGTCTTCCCCGTGTCCAAGAGCTCGTCGAAGCGCGCAACCCGAAGGGCGAAGCGCTCATCAGCGAGATCGATGGCGTCATCGAAGACATCAAGGACGATGGCAACGGCCGTTACCTCGTCACCGTCAAGAGCGTCTCCGACAGCACCGTCGAAAGCGAAGAGCCGGAAGTCAAGGTCTACACGACCGGTTACGGCGTCCGTCTCCGCGTCAAGAAGGGCGATAAGGTCGAAGCAGGCGGCAAGATCACCGAAGGTGCGATCGATCCGAAGCACTTGCTCGAAGTCGCAAGCCAAGAGAAGGTCCAGGTCTACATGATCAAGGAAATCCGCAAGGTTTACGCCGCGCAGGGCATCGGCATCTCCGATAAACACCTTGAGGTCATCATCCGCCAGATGCTCCGCAAACTCGTCGTCATCGACGGCGGTGACACCGAGCTGCTCCCGGGCACCAAGGTCGACACCGACCGCTTCACCTTGATCAACCAGGAGGCCTTAATGGCCGGTAAGCGCCCGGCGCTTGCCAAACCGGTGGTCCTCGGCATCACGAAGGCCGCGCTCGAGACGGAATCCTTCCTCTCGGCGACGTCCTTCCAGCAGACGACCCGCATCCTCACCGATGCGGCCATCAAGTCGAAGACCGATACCCTCCATGGTTTGAAAGAGAATGTCATCACCGGCCGCCTCATCCCGGCTGGCACCGGCATCGAGTCCGAAGAACAGCTCAAGGCCGATCTGTCCGGCTTCTCCGTCTTAGGCAAGATGAAGGAGGTTCGCTCCACCTACATCGAAGCCCATGACCGGAAAGAGGCCGACACCGACACGACCGATCTCGAGACTCTCGAAGACTAAATCAAATTAAAAGGCGTGCTCATGACGGGCGCGCCTTTTTTGGTACAACGCCCTTTTTATAATGTAGACATGTTCAATTTCTTTCTTTTAACCACAATGGCGGTCAGCGACTTCGCTGGTGGCTCACTCTCAAAAACCGCTACAATCCCCAACTATATTGATTATGTTGTTGCCTCATTGAATGAGTATTTTGAGGCGAATGGCATGGATCAATTCCCTACTTCTGATTTTGAGAACCTTTCTTTGTTTGATGACAGCGAAGGTCACCCGGCATTCCTTTATGTCGATTTTGATGGGAGCGATGGCTATCTTGTTTTGGATAATCAAGGTAACCCTTATTGTTTCGACACCGCTGGAGACCACCCAGAATTTCTCGAAAATGACTCTCCTTATTGCGACGATTTGGCCATTTTTTGTGACCATAAAATAGTTGCAAGCAAGCAATTTTTGCCATCGCAGGATAGAAATGGTAGCTATGTTGAATCCGTCTATCAGGGAGACTACACCGAAATTTCCTATCAGTTGGTCGATTCTTTTGTTGCTGGAAAATATGCTCCGTTTTCGCCATATGTTATTAGTTCTGATACTTTGGATGGACTATCCACCGTCAGCGCCAATATCGGCTACGGGGGTTTTGATGACACTGTCTACCAAACGGACAGCAATTGCGGAATCCTCGCTCTCGCCAACGGCTTGGCATATTATTCCCATTATGGCGACCTGGATGAATTGCCGGCATACAACGCTACAACCATTATTCACCCCTACGTAGATGAACCCTACGCTTCGGTGGCTTTAATTAATGATCCAATACTTGCCGAAAAAACCCTGCATACCCTTTATGCGGACTGTCTTAACTATGCGATTATTGCTGATTATGATGGCTACTCGGGAATGAGTTATTGGATGGAAGAATATGTATGGTGGAAAGTTGCGCTTCAGTACGGATATAGCGATACTTTCAATCAATTGTCCAGCTACTCTTTATCTACCATACAAACCTATATCGCGGACAATGTTCCCATTATGTTATCCGTCGAAGGCGATTCTTGCTATGACGATCACGACATGATGATTACTGGATATCGCCAATACTGGGATGTAATGGAAATTGCCACTTTCACCGTTCCCATTCAGGTGGTGATGGTTAGTGTTTTTCCTGGAACGGGAATTTACGAATGTTGGTATGATTTAACATATCTCGGCAATTTTGGTTCATACTATACAAGGGCATACAGTCAAAAAATCACCCCAATGATCTTAGAGGAAAGCATATGAAACGTTATGTCTTGTTAAGTTTACTTACACCTTTCGTGCTTTCTTGTCAGACCTGTCCTCCCCAGTCATCGTCCGTTGCCTCCTCGGAAGATTTTGTTCCGCCCGAAAGAGCAAGATATGGCCTTGTTTTGCAAAACCATGGCGATTATCCAGTTGCATTCTATACATATCTCATCGATTTATTGCCCAATAACAAAATCCAGTTCGGTTGGGAAACGGCACTTCCTGAACAGAATCAAGGTTCAGTGACACGCACGTACCGATTCGAAAAGAACTATCACGAAGGCGATCGCGATGCCATTGTTATCACGGATGCCGAATCACTAGAAACCGCGGGTCCGTATGTTTATTTGGGATCCCCCTTTTATATCACAGAGAAAACGATCTCTTATCAAAACGGCTTAATCCTGCGGTGGTATCGAATCGAATAGAATAGTCGATGCGCGCTCATAACGGGCGCGCTTTTTTCATTTGTTTTTCACGTGACGCAAACGGCAAAAGCATCGTGTTTTCGAAGTCCACGATTCCTTGCGTGTCAATAATGATAAAAATTCGATGAAATCTAGTGTTGACAGACATTTCTCACGTGCGTATGATTTGCTCGTTCGCAAGTCGCCCCCGCAGGGGCATTTCTTACGCGAAAAGTAAAGTATAAGGAGATTCCGATATGCCTACCATCAACCAGTTGGTGAGACAAGGCCGTCAGACCGCGGCCAAGAAGTCCAAAACTCCCGCCTTAGGCAAGAGATGGAATTCGCTCACGAAAAAGCAGCTCAACCAGGCCAGCGCCCAGAAGCGCGGCGTCTGCACCCGTGTTGGCACCATGACTCCGAAGAAACCGAACTCGGCTCTTCGCAAATACGCCCGTGTCCGTTTGTCCAACGGCTATGAAGTCACCGCCTATATCGGTGGCGAGGGCCACAACCTTCAGGAACACAGCACCGTCATGATCCGCGGTGGCCGTGTCAAAGACCTTCCGGGCGTTCGTTACCACATCGTCCGCGGCACCCTTGACTGCGCCGGCATCGAAGCCCGCCGCCAGGGTCGTTCCCTCTACGGCACCAAGAAGCCGCAGGAAAATAAATAAGGAGGACTTGATTCATGTCACGCAAAGGAAACATTGAAAAGAGAGACGTTCTCCCCGATCCCATTTATAACAGCAAACTGGTCACCCGCTTGATCAACCGCGTCATGTACGACGGCAAGCGCGGCACCGCCCAAAGGATCATCTATAACAGCTTCAAGCGCATTGAAGAGAAAACCGGCAAGCCGGCCATCGACGTCTTCGCCACCGCGGTGAACAACATCATGCCGGAAGTCGAACTTAAGGTCCGCCGCATCGGCGCGGCCAACTACCAGGTGCCGGTCGAGGTCAGCCCGGCCCGCAAACAGACCCTCGGTCTCCGTTGGTTAGTCAACTATTCCCGCCTCCGCAACGAGAAGACGATGGAAGAGAAACTCGCCGGCGAGATCATCGACGCCGCCAATGGCACCGGCGCCGCGGTCAAGAAGAAAGAAGATACCCACAAGATGGCCGAAGCCAATAAGGCCTACGCCCATTATCGTTGGTAAAGAAGGAGCGCTACCATGGCAGATGAGAATGTGATCAAGGGAGTTGAGAAATACGACCTCCCGCATACTCGCAACATCGGCATCATGGCCCACATCGATGCCGGCAAAACCACAACCACTGAGCGCATCCTTTATTACACCGGCCGCAGCCACAAAATCGGCGAAGTCCACGAAGGCACCGCCATCATGGACTGGATGGCCCAAGAGCAAGAACGCGGCATCACCATCACGTCATCCGCGACGACCTGCTTCTGGAAAGGCTATCGTCTGAACATCATCGACACCCCGGGGCACGTCGACTTCACCGTTGAAGTTGAGCGTTCCCTCCGCGTCCTCGACGGCGCCGTCACCGTCCTCGATTCCAAGAATGGCGTCGAGCCGCAGACGGAGACCGTCTGGCGCCAAGCGGACACCTATCACGTCCCGCGGATCATCTTCTGCAATAAGATGGATGCCATCGGCGCCGACTTCGAGATGTGCTTAAGCACCCTCAAAGAACGCCTCGGCATCGACTATGCCGCCGTCCAATTCCCGATCGGCAGAGAAAGCCAATTCATCGGGGTCGTCGACCTCGTCAAGATGGAAGCTTGGATCTATGATCGCGATAAGGACGCCGAGCCGGTCGTCACCAAGGACATCCCCGAAGATGTTGCCGATAAAGTGGAGTTCTACCGCCAGGAAATGTTGGAGAAACTCGCTTCCTTCGACGATGACTTCATGATGAAGATCCTCGAAGGCGAAGAACCCACGGTCGAAGAGATCAAAGCCGTCATCCGCAAGGCGACGGTCGGCGGTCACTTCCACCCCGTCTTCTGCGGAACCGCCTTCAAGAATAAGTGCATTCAGCCCCTTCTTGATGGCGTCATCGATTACTTGCCCTCCCCGCTCGATATCCCGGGCGAAAAGGGCGAAGACGCGAAAGGCGAGCCGTATGAATGCCAAGTCACCGACAACGCTCCGTTCGTCGGACTTGCCTTCAAGATCGCGACCGACCCCTTCGTCGGCCGTCTGGCTTACGTCCGTGTTTACCAAGGTGTCCTCAAGAGCGGTTCCTATGTGTATAACAGCTCCCGTGGCGTCCAGGAACGTATCGCCCGTTTGGTCCTCATGCATTCCAACCATCGTCAGGAAGTCGCCGAGCTTCACGCCGGAGAAATCGGTGCGGTGGTCGGTCTCAAGAACACCACGACCGGCGACACCCTCTGCGATGTCGATCAGAAGATCGTCCTCGAACGCCTCGAGTTCCCCGAACCGGTTCTCGAAGAAGCGGTGGAGCCCAAGACCAAAGGCGACATCGAAAAGATGAACGTCGCCCTCGCCAAACTCGCCGAGGAAGACCCGACCTTCCGCGTTCATACGAACAAGGAAACCGGCCAGACGATCATCGCCGGCGTCGGTGAGCTCCAGCTCGATATCCTCGTCGACCGTATGCGTCGCGAATTCAAGGTCGAAGTCAACGTCGGCGCCCCGCAGGTCAACTACCGCGAAACCATCACCAAGATGGGCGAAGCGGAAGGACGCTACGTCAAGCAGACCGGCGGCCATGGTCAATACGGCCACGTCTGGATCCGCTTCGAACCGAACGAAGGCAAAGGCTTCGAATTCGTCGATGCCATCGTCGGCGGCACCGTTCCGAAGGAATTCATCAAACCGACCCAGCAGGGTTTGGAAGATGCCCTCGCCCGCGGCATGATCGCCGGCTTCCCCGTCATCGATGTCAAAGCCACCTTGTTCGACGGTTCTTACCACGATGTCGACTCTTCGGAAGCCGCCTATAAAGTGGCCGCTTCCCTCGCCCTCAAGGCGGCCGTCAGCAAATGCGCCCCGGTTCTTCTAGAACCGATCATGCGCGTTGACGTCACCGTTCCCGATCAGTATTACGGTGATGTCGTCGGCGATATCTCCCGCCGTCGCGGCCAACTCAATGGCGAAACCCAACGCGGCAATGCCAAGATCATCAATTGCTTGGTGCCGCTGGCCGAAATGTTCGGCTATGTCACCGATCTTCGTTCCTTGACGCAAGGTCGCGGAAACTTCATCATGCAGTTCGACCATTACGGTCAGTGCCCGCGCTTCATCCAGGAAGAAATCGTGAAGAAAGCCAGCCACTAATCCTTACATTAGTAAGTTGTTGTCAAAAACAATCGGCTGCCTTATCATTTATTAGCATTGTTTGTCAAAACCATTTATTGGAGGAAATAACAAATGGCAAAAGAGAAATTCAATCGTGACCGTGTCCATCTTAACGTTGGCACCATCGGCCACGTCGACCACGGCAAAACCACTTTGACCGCGGCGATCACCCACGTTCTTTGCATGGTTGGTAAAGCCACCGGTGGCAAAGACGGCAACGCCGTCGACCGCTCCTACAGCCAGATCGACAGCACGCCGGAAGAAAAGGCTCGTGGTATCACAATCAATACCGCCCACGAAGAGTATGAAACCGCTACTCGTCACTATGCCCACGTCGACTGCCCGGGGCACGCTGACTACATCAAGAACATGATCACCGGCGCCGCCCAGATGGACGGTGCGATCCTTGTCGTCGCCGCGACCGACGGCGTCATGCCGCAGACCCGTGAGCACGTCCTTCTTGCCCGTCAGGTTGGCGTTCCTTACATCATCGTTTATCTCAACAAAACCGACCTCGTTGACGACCCCGAACTCATCGACCTCGTCGAAATGGACGTTCGCGAACTCTTGAGCTCCTATGGCTTCCCTGGCGACGAACTCCCTGTCATCCGTGGTTCCGCCCGCCTTGCCGGCGAAGCGACCTCGCTCGATGACCCGAACACCAAGTCGATCCTTGAGCTTCTCCATGCTCTCGACACCTACCTCCCGGATCCCGCCCGTGAAGATGACAAGCCCTTCCTTCTCCCGATCGAAGACGTCCTTACCATCTCCGGCCGTGGCACCGTCGTCACTGGCAGAGTCGAGCGTGGTGTTGCCAAGCTCGGTGACGAAGCCGAAATCGTCGGTATCCGTCCGACCCAGAAGACCGTTATCACTGGTCTTGAAATGTTCCGTAAGACCCTCGACTACGCGACCGGTGGCGACAACGTCGGCGCCCTTCTCCGTGGTATCACCCATGACCAGGTCGAACGTGGCCAGGTCCTTGCCAAGCCGGGTTCCATCATCCCGCACGACAAGTTCACTGCCGCCGTCTACGTCCTCACCAAAGAGGAAGGCGGCCGTCACACCGCGTTCTTGAACGGCTATCGCCCGCAGTTCTTCTTCCGCACCACCGATATCACCGGTAGCATCACCCTCCCGGCCGGTACCGACATGGTCATGCCTGGCGATAACGTCACCTTCAACGTTGACCTCATCCACCCGATCGCCCTTGAAAAGGGCACCAAGTTCTCCATCCGCGAAGGTGGCAGAACCGTCGGCGCTGGCACCGTCAGCGAAATCGTTCACTAATCGAACGCCTGAAGAAAGCAAAAAGCAGCGATCTCGGTCGCTGCTTTTCTTTTGCCGTTTAAGGCGATATGTATGAATTGAAAGCATTTATTCCCTGGTTTTCCCCATCCGGTTTTTCGCGGTCTTGGAAGGCGAACCAATGGCTTTCTATTACCCGATTCCGAAGATATCTTCGGATGTTTCGAATAATAATAATTGACATCTTTCCCCTCTCGCGCATAATACGGGGGTTAACAAAGGAGTCAACTATGGATAAAAAGAAAATTGTTGGAACCTCTGTATTGTCGTTATTGGCCGTCGGTGCCCTCGTTTCTTGCGGTGGCAACGACAACAGCGAAGGTGGCAAGATCGATTACACCTATAACACATACATCGATTCCAACCCCAAAACTTGGAATCCGCACGCTTGGGAAACCAACTCCGACTCATACATTTTGGGCTTCACCGAAATGGGTTTCTATGATCTTGGTTTCAACAGCGACAAGAGTGGCTATGAGTTCCTGCCTGAGATGGCGACAGAGTTCCCGGTGGATGTCACCAACGAACTTAGCCGTGAGGAAAAAACGCGTTTTTTTGGCAACCCGAACCTCAACATCGAAAGCGGCATTGCTTTTGACATCGCCCTCAACCCGGCGGCTTGTTGGGAAGACGGAACCCCGATCAAGGCCGATGACTACGTCGAATCGATGAAGCGCTTGCTCGATCCGGAATTCGTCAATCACCGCGCCGACTCTTGGTACAAAGGCAATACGGTTCTTGCCAATGCGGAAAAGTACTTCAAAAACGGACAAATCACCGTCGAACCGGCTTATAACTTCATCAAAGATGATGCTGATTTGAACTCAACCGACCCGGATTTCTGCTCCAACGATGTTTGGTACGTCAACTTGGGCGGCAATTCGCCGTATGCCGGCGCGGTCTTCTCCAATATGGATACCGGCCCTCTCTATACGGTCTTGAATAACCGCAGCACCAAGCTATCCGACACCGTCGAAGCGGCCGCCGACCGTATCACCCAGGCCGTCAGCGAAGGTCTCATCAAGATCCGCCGCGATGGCAAACTCGGCGAAACCTACAAATCCAGCGACTGGAAGAGCGTCGAAACCGTTTCCGACATCACCGAGGAAATGCGCGACTATTCCATCAGCGAGTTCGATTTCGACGACCTCGATCTGAAGATGGATCCGAACACCAAGAAGATCATCAACGAAGCCGAACTTCAGAAATACGGCGAAGAGTTGCCGGCAAGCTATAGCAGCTACGTCTGGAGCAACCTCCGCGCCGACCTTTCGACCTTCGTCAAGGGTTTGGGTTCCCCGCGTGGCCTCGCCAGCAAGACCAATTCCTGGCGTTTGCCGCTATTCGCGGAATACGAGAACCACTCCTCGATCGATAACTTCGAGAACGTTGGCATCGAGAAAATCGATGACTACAAGATCCGTTTGATCATGGAACCGGACAAACCCGTCTCCATGACTGACCTCAAGTTCTCCCTTACCTCCACTTGGCTCGTCAAGACCGACCTCTATGACAGCCTCAAGACCACGGTTGCCGGCACCTCGCTGAAAGCGACCAAATACGGCACCGCCTCGGCCGAGAACTATATGTCCTTCGGTCCGTACAAACTCACCACCTTCCAGACCAACAAACTCATCGTCATCGATCGCAATGAGAAATGGTATGGCTGGACCGACGGCAAGCACGAAGGCCAGTTCCAGATGCAGGCTTTGAACACCCAGATCGTCGACAACCACACCACGGCGATGCAGATGTTCGAAAACGGCGAGATCGACGACATCGAACTCACCACCTCGGATATGAAGACCTATGGCGCGTCCAGCCGTCTTCAGTACACCCCGACCTCCTACACCCAGAAGCTTTCCTTCAACGTCACCCGTTCGAAGCTCCTCGCCCGTCAGAAGACGGCGGTGGCCTCGCACCAGGGCAACAAGACGATCCTCGCCAACGAAGATTTCCGCAAGGCGATCTCTCTTGGCATCGACCGCACTCAGTTCGCCGCGCAGTGCACCGCCGGCAGCCAGGGCTTCTACGGCTTATTGAACAACCTTTACATCTCGGATGCCGACTATGGCGAGTTCTATCGCGGAACCCAGCAAGCCAAGGGCGTCTATGACAAGATCTACAACCACCTCGGTGGTGCTACCATTGACGAAGTCAATGGCGATCCGCTTCCCGCCAACCACGTTGGTTACAACTTCACCCTTGCGGTCGAATACCTCAAACGGGCGATCGAGACCGAAAACGCCTCGACCGAAGACGGCCATTTCGCCAAAGGCGGCACCGTCGCCATGGAGATCTTGGTCTACAAGTCCGATTCCGAAACGACCATCGCCTCCTACAACTTCGTCAACGCGGCGCTCAACGCCCTTGCCGAAGCCGTTAATGCCGATGCTGGCGAAAACGTCATCTCCTTCGACTACTTCATGACTGAGAATGAGGATTACTACGACGAAGCCAAGAAGGGTAACTACGACCTTATCTTCTCCACTTGGGGCGGCGCTCAGATGAATCCTTGGGGCCTCATGGAAGTCTATTGCGACTCAACCTTCGACTCCAACTGCGAATACGGCATGACCAGCCGCGTCAAGAACATCATGCTCACCTTCGACTCCGACGGTGATGGCGTCGATGAGACCGACTCCATCTCCAACTGGTATTCGACTCTTAGCAACCTCACCGAGGTTTCTGAAGCCGAATACGATATGGACGATCCGGAAGAAGCCGCTCAGTACGAGGTTGATCGCGCCGCGCGCCACAACCGCCGTCTGACGATCCTCTCCGAGCTCGAAGCCGGTTACATCAAGACTTGGTCGACCTTGCCGATCATCAGCCGTTCGAGTGCTTCCTTGACCTCCTATAAGGTCGAGTATGGCACCGATCAGTACATCCCTCTCATGGGGTACGGCGGCATCCGTTATATGTCCTTCAACTTCACTGATGCTGAATGGGCTGCGGCCATCAAATCCGGCCAGATCAACAAGGATCTCTACAAGCAATAATCGGAAATAATCCGCAAATTAAGGCAAGTTTTGTACACTTGCCTTTTTTGTTTGTTTTTTACGGAAATATTCTAAATATGCGCGGATATTCGGATAAATTGCGCCTCTTTTTCCGCCGTCTGTTGACGCCTGGCCATTCTTTCCTTTCCTTTCCTACGCGCAAGGACTATGATTTGCTTACGCAAAAATTGGGAGGAGAGATATGGGCAAATACATACTGAAACGACTCGGCCTTTTGATCTTCACCTTCTGGATAATTTTCACGATTTCCTTCTTCTTGGTCCGAGCCTTGCCCGTCCCCATCATCGTTGCCCCCGGCTCCGATGGTGAGGCAATCGCCGCGCGATTCCGCGAAGAGATGGGGTACAATGATCCGATCATCATTCAGTACTTCAATTACTTCGTGCGTCTTTTCACCGCGGAAAAAGGAGGGCACTTCGGCTATTCGTTCCAGATCGAATGGCTCGCGTCGCCTTGGGAGCTCTTGGTCAAGAGATTCCCGCCGACGGTTCTTATCAATGTCTACACGATGATCATCGCCGTGCCGATCGGCCTCGGCCTCGGCATTTTGATGGCCTTACGCAAAAACAAACCGGACGACCATATCCTTTCGGTCTTCATCATGCTCTTTATCTCCGTCCCCTCTTTCGTCTACGCGTTCTTGGTGCAGTATCTTTTCGGTTCAGTATGGAAGGTATTGCCCCTCACCCTTGCCCCGGTCTCCCAATACGGTGGTAACTGGTTCCATCCCGAAATGTTCAAATCGATGCTGCCGGCCATCATCTCGATGTCCTTCGGCACGATCGCCGGGTTCGCGCGCTATACCCGTGCGGAGCTTACCGAAGTCCTTACCAGCGACTTCATGCTTTTGGCGAGAACGACTGGCCTCACCCGCGCCCAAGCGACGGTCCGCCACGCGTTCCGCAACTCCTTGGTGCCGATCTTCCCGATGATCCTCGGCGAATTCATCGGCATCCTTTCCGGCTCCGTCATCATCGAAAGCATCTTTGCCGTCGGTGGCGTCGGTGGCCTGTTCTTGACTTCGATTAATATGCGCGACTACGACGTCTTCCTCTTCGTCGGCATGTTCTACGTTCTCATCGGCCTATTTGCCGGTTTGATCGTCGACTTGAGCTACGGCATCGTTGACCCGCGTATCCGTATGGGGGCGAAAAAGTGATGAAAAACACAGTGAACCCCGCCCAATACAAAGGCTACAAAACCGACAAATTCCACTTTGTCCAGGTTGATAAATCCATCCACGACACCAAGTTCGAGACCAAGCCGATTTCCTACCTCCGCGGTTGCTGGTATCGGTTCCGTCGCAACAAAGGCTCCATCGTGGCCGGCATCATTTTCTTCTTGCTCCTTGCTTTCGCGATCATCGCCCCGATGACGACCGAACGCACCGTCCAGTGGCATGATGCCAACTATTCGTTCGTCCTCCCGAAGAATCCTCATTTCGAGGGCACCGGCTTCTGGGATGGCACCGAAGAAAAGAAAATCTACGACGCGTCTTACAACGAATACCGTTTCTATGAAACGGAAAGAAAGCCGATCCAAAAAATGATCGACCAAGGTACCGAAACCAACGTCGTTGGCAAGACCATCAATTACTACACCATCCGTTTCGACACCTACGCGGTGGGCGCGAAGGAAATGCGTAACGTCAGCGATGAAGACATCACCAAGATCCAAGCTTGGGAAGCCGAGCATGAAGGTCGCAAGATTTTGCTTCCGATCGTCCATTACAGCGACTATGTCGATGAATACTTCGACGAAGTCGACGCCAGCGGCCGCATCCCGACCGGCACCGAAACCCTTCGTAACCAGATGAAAACCCGTTACGAGCAAAACCCGAACCTTTACTACAAACTCGTCTTACCCGCGACCGGCCAGCAGTTCATCCCCGATCTGGATGCTTCTGGAAATCCAAAGGATTTGTATGTCCGCGATACCGCCGACGAACTCGTCTATTGGGAGAACGTCGATGGCAGCGGTCTGAAGAAACATATCCGCGTCGACTACAACAATTACTATGAGTACATCTACGGCAAAGAGTGCTTCTATCTCTTTGGCGCGAACGCCAATGGCTATGACATCTTCGTCCGTTTGGCCAGTGGCGCGAGATTATCCTTGATTCTCGGTATCTCCGTATCCGCCATCAACTTGCTCATCGGCCTAATTTGGGGCGCGGTGTCCGGTTACTACGGCGGAACGGTGGACCTTGTCATGGAACGCGTCACCGATATTCTGGCCGCGATTCCGTTCGTCATCATGGCGACCTTGTTCCAGCTGCACTTGGCGGCGAAAGTCGGTGCGGTGGTATCCTTGCTATTCGCCTTCGTTGTCACGGGCTGGATCGGAACGGCGGGAACGACGCGAATGCAGTTCTACCGATTTAAGAACCAAGAGTATGTCTTGGCTTCGCGTACTTTAGGCGCGCGCGATGCCCGATTGATCTTCGTGGATATCTTGCCGAATGCGTTAGGTACCCTCATCACCTCTTCGGTCCTTATGATCCCGGGCGTCATTTTCTCCGAATCCAGCTTGTCCTATTTGAACATCGTTAATCTGAGCACCTCAAACGTCACATCCGTCGGCACGTTGCTTAACGATGGCTCGAATTTCGTTGCGACTTATCCGCATATGATCTTGTTCCCGGCGATCTTCATCTCCGTGTTGATGATCACCTTCAACTTGATCGGCAACGGGTTGCGTGATGCATTCAACCCGACTTTGAGAGGAGGCGAATGATTATGGCTGAAACGAATAAAATCCTCGAAGTCAGAGACCTTCGCATCTCCTTCAATGTCGACTCCGGCACCGTCAAAGCGGTCCGTGGCATCAGTTTCGACTTATATCGCGGCAAGACCCTTTGCATCGTCGGCGAATCCGGCTCCGGCAAATCGGTCACCAGCCGTGCGATTCTTGGCATTCTTGCCAAGAACGCCATCATCGAAGGCGGCGAGATCATCTATGATGGCAAAGACTTATTGACCATCAACGAAGAACGCTTCCACAAGATCCGTGGCTCGAAGATCTCCATGATCTTCCAGGATCCTTTGAGCGCCCTCAACCCGATCATGCGCGTCGGGAAACAGCTCATCGACCCAATCTTCCTCAAAGCGAGATCGGCCCGTCGCGAAGCCCATGCCACCGTTCATGACATCACCCACAGCATCGGCGCGGTCGCCCAACGCCACGGCATCGCCGTTGATTTAGAGCTCTTACGCCGCTTCAAAGAGTACTCTTTGGAAGACCTTGCCAACGAAACCGCCGAACGCGAATTCGAACGGCAGACGAAAGTCTATGAACGTTCGACGATGATGCTCGAACGGGCGGATCAGTATCCTTCCAAGACGCTCAAAGAAGCCAAGGAGTATTTGGCCAAGAACCCGGAGCGCCCGGTGAAGCCGGTCCTTTCCGATGAGAAGCATCTTTCCGAAGAAGAGAGAACCCAACTCCGCAATCTCTTCGTCGAGTTAATCCGCGTCGCCGACGAGGATTACCGCAATGAATTATTGAGCCTCAAAGAGGTCGTCGGTCTCATCCTCGGCGGACCGCTCAGTGAGCCGGTCGGTGACCTCGATGCCCTCAAATCCCAGTATCCGGCGGTGAAGAAAGCCATCTGCTCCTTTGCCTTCCGCGATGACGAGGATGACCGCATCGCCGTCTTTGCGACCAGTTACCGCAAATACGTCGATTTCCTCGCAAAATCGTTCGCAAATCTCAAAAAACAGGAAAAACGGGCCGCTTCTTACGAGAAAAAAGGCCAGGAAGTCCCGCCTCTCACTTTGAAAGAGAGAGCCAAACTTCCCGAAAAGTCCCAGACTCCGGAAGAGGCATCCGACATCTTGCGTCGCCTCTGCCAGCAGCTCGCCGACCACATCGACGAATTGCTCGCCAGCCCGCTTGTGGCGGAAGAATATGTCGATACCTTCCTCGACTACTATCGTCAGGTTATCAAGGATGCCTACCGCAAAGTTTCGCAGGCCCAAGCCAAAGAGCAGGCCCTCGAAATCATGCGTCAGGTCGGTATCCCCCAGCCGGAAATCCGTTTCCGTCAGTATCCGTTCGAATTCTCCGGTGGTATGCGTCAGCGTATCGTCATCGCGATCGCCTTGTCCTCGCGTCCTGAGATTCTCATCTGCGATGAGCCGACGACCGCGCTCGACGTCACCATCCAGGCTCAGATCCTCGAACTCATCAACCAGCTGAAAGCTGAATTGAATCTTTCGATCATCTTCATCACCCACGACCTCGGCGTCGTCGCCAATATGGCGGATGACATCGCGGTCATGTATGCCGGCAAGATCGTCGAATACGGCACCGCGGACGACATCTTCTATGATCCGCGCCATCCGTATACTTGGGCCTTGTTGGCCTCCATGCCGGACCTCGATACCAAACAGAGAATCGACGCGATTCCCGGCACCCCGCCGAATATGATCTTGCCTCCGATCGGCGATGCCTTCGCCGTTCGTAACAAATACGCTTTGGCGATCGACTTCGAAGAAGAGCCGCCGCTCTTCGAGATTTCAGAGACCCATGCCGCGGCCACTTGGCTTTTGGCCCCGGATGCTCCCAAAGCGACCCCGCCTGAGATTGTGACCGCTCGTATTGAGCGCGCCCTTGCCAAGCGGAAAGCCCCGAAGAAGAAAGCCGGAAAGGAGAAGAAAGATGGCGAAAAAGAATAACGAAGTCTTAGCGACTCCCGCTTCCGAACGCGAAGTCATCCTCTCCGTCCGCCACTTGAAACAGTATTTCAAGTTGGGTGGCACCGGCTCATTCAAATACAACAAGGCCGTCCATGACGTCAGCTTTGATATCTATCGCGGCGAGGTTTTCGGCCTCGTCGGCGAATCGGGCTGCGGCAAGACGACCATCGGCCGCACGATCATCCGTCTCTACCAACCGACTTCCGGCAGCGTTTATTTCAAAGGCGTCCGCATCGGAGCCGGAACCCGGTGGAACGAGAAAGAGATCAAATACACCCGCATCCGCCTCAAAGAGAAATTAACCGCCCTAAAAGCGGCGGAAAAAGAGGAAATCGCCGCAAATCCGGAGCAAGAAGCCGAAATTAAGGCGCGTTTTGCCGCGGAAAAGAAAGCGGCGACCGAAGAAGCAAATGAGCGAATCGCCCATGAACGAGCGAAGATCATCGCCGCCAAAAAAGACAACGCCAACTGCGATAAAGACTTCGCCGCCGAAGCGGTGGCCGAGGTCAATAAGCAGTATGCCGACCTGATCGCCCGGACCAATAAGGGCACCAAATTCGATAATGAGGAAGACAAAGCGGCCTATGCGCAGTACCGCAAGGATCTGAACGCCGCCAAGCATGCTCGCATCACGGCCGGCATGCAGATGATCTTCCAGGACCCGATGGCCTCCATCAACCCGCGTATGACCGTTCGGAACATCATTTCGGAAGGTCTCCGCATCAACGGGGTCCACGATCACGAATACATCAAAGAACGCGTCAATGAGATGCTCGACAAAGTCGGTCTTCTCCCCGAACACGCCGACCGCTACCCCCACGAATTCAGCGGCGGCCAGCGTCAGCGTATCGGCATCGCGCGCGCATTGATCATGAATCCGGAACTCATCATCGCCGATGAGCCCGTTTCAGCCTTGGATGTCTCGATTCAAGCCCAGATCATCAACCTTTTGAACGAACTTCGCGATGAGCTCGGTCTGACGATCCTCTTCATCGCCCACAACCTTTCGGTCGTCAAATACTTCTGCGACCGCATTGCCGTTATGTATTACGGCAATCTGGTGGAGCTCGCCCCGTCGGATGAGTTATTCCGCCATCCGCTCCATCCGTATACCCGTTCTTTGCTTTCCGCGGTCCCCCGTTGCGATCCGGATACCGAAAAGAACCGCATCCGCATCAAATACGATCCGCGGGCCGACCACGACTATTCGGTCGACAAACCGCGCTTAATCGAAATCGAACCGGGCCACTTTGTGCTCTGCAACGAGAAAGAGGAAGCCGATTATCGGGCTCTGCTCGCTTCAGGCTATGACTCTGGCTATGGGCAATAAAGAACGTCGCGAAAGAACCCCGGACGAGATTCAGAGGATTAAGGCCTATTGGATTTCCTTCGCCATCACCCTGGTCGTCTCGGCCGGCGTGGCGGTGGGGTCGTTCTTCCTCTTCAAATCGAACATCGGGGACTACGAAAATAACCGTTATCGCATCTTAGCCGACACATTCACCATCCCGGCCGTGATGTTCTTGATGGTTTATCTCCTGGTCAAAGTGTCGCGATTCGGGGCCTTCGACATCATCGTCTATTCGGTGAGGCTCCTCTTCGTGGTCATGTTCCGGCCCAATATGCGCGATTCGAAACTTCCGCGGACTTACCGTGAATACCGCGAGATGAAACAAGCCAAACCCCGCACCAGCATCTCCTTCTTGGCTTGGACGGGACTCGCTTACCTCATCCCGGTGATCGTGTTCGTGGTTCTCTACTACGTAAGCAAAGCTTAGGCAAAAAGAAAAGCGAGGCATAAGCCCCGCTTTTTTGTTTGTTGATTAAGAGAGCTTTTCGATGACGAATTTCACTTTCTCTTTGGTGACATCAAGGACATTGATGACATACTCGAAGGCGCAATTCTGATCGACTTCGCGGCTGTCTGGATTCTGAGCCTTGTTCCAGAGGTTGCTGTAAGAAGGCATGAGGTAGTACCAGTCATTGAAGAATTCGCCGGTGAGGGTGTTTTCGTACGGCGTGAGGTCGAAGGAGAACCCTTTGGTGAAGAGGTCGCTGTTGGTCGAAGTGCCGCTGCGGACCAAAAGGTTGTTGTCCTTGCTGAAGCCGGAGGCCTGCATGATGTTGATCATGAACATCGAGCGGCTGGTTTCGGTGATCGGGTTGTCGAAGGTGTCTTTCCAACTGGCATATCCACGGCCCGACGGGGTGTTGAGAATACGCATACCGGTGGCTTTCGCGACTTCTTCCGGAGTGCTCAAGACTTCTTTGTTGTTGCTCTTGCGAGCGCGCGCATCGACGTGGGTGATACGAAGACCAGGTTTGGTGTAACCAGTGGTGGACTGATAACCGGTCTTGTATTCGGTGCAGAGGCCGACCGGCGACATGAATTCGATGAGGAAGTATTCATCGTAGACGGTGCCATTCCAGTTCGGTGAGGGGATGATGACCGACTTGCCGGAAGTGGTGGTCGGCTCCATCTCGATATAAGCGGTGTCATCAACGACGTACGGAGTGGTCCAGCCATATTGCCATTTGGAGAAGGCATTATGGTCGCCGATGTTGTGGTCCATCATATCGATGCCGCCCAAAGGCGCTTCGGTATCATCGTAGGAATAATAGTCATCGGCGCCGAAGATGTGTCCGGTTTCGTGGATGAAAGTATGACCGTCAAGGCCTTCCCCATACGGGCCCTGATCCATGAAGTCGATGGACGCCCAAGCGTAGCACATCGGGTTCGGGCTGGCGGTGCTGGGGCTGTTGCTGGTACGCGACACATAGGCCCAGTAGTTGTTGGTGGTGGAGCTGGTTTCATAGGCGTGGATGGCGGCGCTATAAACGATCCAAATCGCATCGATATAGCCGTCATTGTCCTGATCGAACCATTTCCATTCGTGGGCATCCGCGCCGAGGGCGCCGTGATTGGTTTTGTTGTATTCGCTGGTATAGAAGGACTTGATGTCGCTCAAAGCGGCGGTGGAGCTGTAGTTCATCGGCTTCTTGCCAGGACGATACCAGTCGCCATTCTGCTTCATGACCTGACCGGTGATGGTCAGCTTGCCGAACGAAGCGGTCTCATAGTAGGACTTGAGGGACTGCCAGCCGGTGTCTTCGGCTCTTCCGAAGAAGAGATTCTCGATTTGCTGGAGGCGCTGCTGGGTCTGTTTCTCGGTGCGGCCCGACTTCGAGATGGTCGGATAAGCGGGGGATGACCCTTCGTCATCATCAAGACCGAGAGGGACGACGAGGATTCTTTGCTCGCCCAAGGACGGAAGGCAGGGGCTGCCATCGTTGGCTTCTAACGTGTGGCGAGTGATTTGGAATTCTTTGCCATTGGAGTCGGTGAAGGATTCGGCGGCGCGGTCGAAATCCTCAAGATGTTTGTAATTCGCATACTTGTCTTCGCTCGATCCGACGCTGGAAACCGGGTTGCTGCTGGGGATGTTCTGCTCCGAAGACTCAGTGGTGTTCGGGGAGCAGGAAGCGGCCAAAAAACCGACGAGCAAGGCCAATAATTTAGATGTTTTCTTAATTATCATTGCGTACGCTCCTTTCTCAAAATACCCGCTTATTATATGCGTGAGGGCGCATTTTTCATTATTTTTTTCGTGTTTATGCGATTTAATGCTTGAAAAATCCGCCATTCCACCTATTGTAAGGTCAATCCCTTGACGGGAGATTATCTTTTTAAGATTTAAAAAGGAGAAACAATATGAAGAAAAAACTTCTCATTGTCGGTCTTCTCTCCGTCGTCGCTGGCCTTGGTATCGCGTCCTGCACCACGGTCGACGAAAGCAGCGCCCCGAGCACTAGTGAATTAGGCCCGAGCGGCAGCGAGAGCCTACCGACAACGAGTGAGGACACCGATGTCGTCGCGACTCGCGTGAAAATCACTCAGCCTGGCATCCTTACCGTCGGCGATCAACTCGTGATCAGCGAGGTCCTCGAATTCGAACCGGAAGGCGCCACCATTTGGGGTCTTGAATCCCAAGACACCGACATCGCGGTCGTTGACCTTACCGCTGGCAAGATCAACATCGTTGGCCCGGGCAGAACCCAGGTCAAAGTCACCAATGGTTCCGGCAAAACCCTCGGCAACATCAACATCGTCGCCATGTCCGAAGAAGGCAAAGCCCTTCAGGAATTCATCGATGGCGTCACCAACAACTATCGCCTCACCGGCACTTGGAAGTCGGCCAGCCATGCCTCATGGGCCGATCTCGATCCTGATACCGCTACGTTCGAAAGCGAAAGCTTAGCTCTCGTTCTCACTGAGAACTATGTTCTCGACTGGGTCTATGGCGCCTATAGCGCCGTCCGTCTCCAGGCCGATGAAGACAAGGGCTGCTACAGCTATAGCCTCCTCGACGACGCCGGCGAACCGCTCAACGGCGGTGCGGCGGAACTCGCCCTCGTCGATAGCCTCGAACTCGGCGATCGCGCCTCCGAAGCTTATATCAATATGTACTTTGTCATGGACCAGATCCTTGACGTCACTCAGTGGGAAGAAGTCGTTGAAGATGACGGCAGCTCTCACTTCGCGGTCGCCGCGTCCGAAGAGAGCGACCTCCCGGTCGAATTGGTCGGCAGTGCCTTTGGCATGCAGACCAGCAGCTTCACCGGTTATGGCGCCGAAGTCAAGTATGACTCCGAGAGCCGTACCGCTCACTTCACGATCACTTTTGACGACACCAACGTCGACAAGACCACCCAAGAAGAGTACACCGATGCCGCCCTCCTCGAATTCGACCTTACCGACACCAACGTCGGCATCGCCGTCCTCGATGATGCCACCGAGAATCTCCTCCCGCCGGCCCCGCTCGATGTCAGCGGCCTCGCCGAGCACTTCGCTGCTTTCAACGGCAACTTCACCATGGAATTCGAGGTTGGTATCTTCAATAGCAGCCTCTCCCTTCTCTCGAACTTCTACACCTATAACACCGTCGGTGGCGCTATCGTCGACGACGACACCATGGCTTACTACAGCCAAGGCTTCGAACTGAACGAAGAACAGACCGGCGTCGTTCTTGCCGATCCGGACTTCACCAGTTTCTATGTCAATAAGACCGATGGCGGCGTCTATCTTGGCGGCGCCAACGAAAATGGCGAACTCGTCAACAACGACGAGCCGATAAACGGCTCTGCCGGCATCACCGATCCGATCGTCGCCCGCACTCGCCTTGGCATCTTCGCCATCGAAAGCGTGACTCAGGCCGCCCTTGAAACCGCCTCTCTCAACTACGACGAGACTTATGGTATGTATTCCTACGATGCGACCTTCGATAATCTCGCCCTCGGCGCCATCCTCGGCGGCTCCCTCTCCCCGATCAGCTACAAGTTCTTCGACGACCCCAAGAACGCCCAGTACATCTTCGGTTATATCTGGGATAGCTACGAAGTCGATGGAACCATCTCCCTCTTCTTCGCTCAGCGCGTCCGCTTAAGCGAGACCGAAAGCGGCTATCAGGGTGTCTACGTCGAGCTCAGCAAAGCCGGCACTTCGTCCATCGACGTCGGCGACAATCTCTACGATGCCTTCGGCTTCGATCGTCCGGTCACCCCGGATCCCGTCGATCCCGATCCCGTCGATTCCTCGGAAGGCGAATAAAATTTAAGAACTAGGCTAGCTTCGGCTGGCCTTTTTCTTTTGCCCAAAGCGCGTGTGCGTATTATTATTTAGACTATGAAAGACAACCAACCGAACACCAATCTTCAAATCGCCCCGATGACCAAACGTTTCGGTGCCTTTGGCATCGACCTCATTCTCGCCATCCTCATGGGCGTCATCCTTTATCTCACCTGGGGCACCCACGGCTTATATCGCGCGATGGGCTCCGATGCCATCTATCAAGAGGCGATGGCCTTCTATGATCATTCCGGCCTCTATTCCATCAGCATGGTCGATGGCCGCTATTCGACCGATGGCGCGGTGAAACGATACGCCCCGATCGCCACGGCGGAGAATGGCCAAGCCGATCACGGCTATGCCCTTTATCTCAACGACTTATGGCATTTCTATACGGTTTTCCTTCCGACCGAACCCAATATTGACGAAGTCAATGGGGTTGCCCCGGCGGCATACTATACCGTTTCCTATTTCCAAACCAAAATCATGGGTCTTCCCAGCGATTCCTCGGCCTTTGACATCAATGACGAAACCACTTATTCCAGCGTCGACGGCTTCTTCCGTTATGCCCTCAATGACGAAGGCACGGCGGTGGACGTCACCAAAAAACCGGTTCTCAAATCGGCGGCTCAGACTTTGGTCGACGCCAAAGACACCGCCACATTGACGCGATTGAACGACGCCTTCTTCGCCTCAAGCAACACCGGCCTTACCTATAACGCCGCGGTCAACTTGAGCGAGCAGACCTATTTGGTCGGCCTCGGAACGAGCTACAGCAAGACGATTTGGGCCCGGAACGCGGTTGTCGTCGCTATCCCGGTCTTTATCTTCTTCCTACTCTTGCCGTTGGTTTTGCCAAACGGCGCCAGCCTCGGCAAACTCATCATGCGCCTCGGCGTCGTCAAGAAAGACGGCTGCCGCATCGGCTTCAAAGAGCGCATTTTGCGCCCTTGGGTGCTCGTCATCACGGTCGGCGCTTTTATGGCGTTCCCCCAGTCCCTGATGATCATCGCCATCGGCGTTTTGTTCGCCCTGCTTGCGGTGAACTTCATCATCGCCGGCCGCGACAAATCCGGCAACCTCCGTTCCTTGCAGGACCGCCTTGCCGGCACGGTCGTCATCAGTCTGAAGGGCGCGAAAATCTATGCGAATCCCGATGAGATCCAGCGCGGAGAAGCGATTGATGCGGTGGATGTTGCTCCTATGGAGCAATCAGCCCCCGCGGATGATTATCTCGACGTCGATTCGGTGGAGAAAGACAAAGAAGAAGCGAACCGTTAGTTATGCCCAGATTCCAAACGAAAGAAGTCGTCACTGAGGAAGGCTACCGCCTGGCGCCTTTCCTCGTGCGTTTCGCTTCGGCGGCCATCGATATGGCGTTTTTCATCGCCTCTGCGGCCCTGATTTTCTTTCTTTCGACCACGAATCTATTCCCGACTTTGTCGGACGCTTTAGGGGTCCGCGAAGCCCAAGTCAGCCTCACGGATTACCAGACGGCATCCGGCCTCGTCACCCCCGATGAGAAAAACGTCCTCCGCGATATTTCCAGCACTGACTATCGCGATTATGAGGATGCGATTTACTACTACTACACCGATTATCAAAGCGGAAATAATCCCGCCAACCCGGAGCCGCTCAACTATGCCGTGATGGACTATAACACTATTGTGTTAGGTCTTCCGGAAGATGATGAGCATATCAACCATTCCGCCTACTTCGATTTCGTTCGCATCGGCGGGGTTGCCCAGCTCGATCAGAAAGGCATCATCAACCCGGATTTGTATGTCGATGACAAGTTGCCCACCAATATCGAGCAATCGATCCTTTCCTATTTCCGTGACCAATATGGCAAAGCCCAGGATCACCTGATGGCCCAGCCTTATTACAAACTCGCCCAAAAACACTTGGACCGCGGTTTGATCATCATCGAGGCCATCGCCCTCTATATCCCCTTCTTGGTGTGGTATGTCATCATTCCGATGTTCAGCATCCCCTGCGCCACCCTCGGCAAGCGGTGGATGCACCTCGCTTTGGCCGATCAGAAAACGGCGGTGGCTCTGCCCAAGTGGCGGTTCGCTTTGCGGTCGATTCCCTTCGTCCTCACGGCGATGATCGGCATCATTTTGAATGACTTGGTCTTCTCGATCACCACGGCGGTTTTGGTGTTCTTGGTCTCACTCGGACTGGCCATTTTTACCAAGAAACGTCGGGCTTTGCATGACTATTTATCGGCATCTGTGGTGATTCGCGACGATGATTTGCTGGTTGAGGTAATCAAAAAAGAAGATGCACAAGATCGTTAACGCCAAACCTTGGAGACGCACCTTGGCCGCGGTCATCGACTTTTTGATCGCCGCTTTCCTCGGTCTCGGAATTTTCGCTTTGACCCAGACGATCTTCCTCAAATCCCCCAGAGGCAAACAACTCGAATCTGCCTTGATCCGCCTTCAGGTCGAATCGGGTCTCTATTACGAAGTGGACGGGACCCCTACCCCCTACGAAGAATTCAACGATTACAAGCGGTATGAGGAGATCATGACCAATTATTATTTGGTCTTCCTTCCCGCCCAAGACGACACCATTGCATATGACATGTATTGGTACAATGTGCACATTCTCGGCTTAAATGACGATCGGAACCTTTATAGCCAAGAGGATTTGGGCGCCATCCAACTGCCTTCCAAGACCGGTTCGACTTTCTGGCGTTATGCGACGGAAGGCGAGGAAGTTCTCTATGACCAAATCGGCGTTCCGGTGGATTCCTTCTACGAAGACGGCGTTTTGACCCAGCAGGCAAAAGTGACGTTGAGAACTTTCTATTGCTCGGGCGACGACAGCGTCCGCAGCGTCTATTACAACGCCATTCAGAACCTCTTCTATCAGCCGTTCTTCCTCGAGTATTACAACGTCTATACCGCCTACAGTCTGCCTTATCCTTTGATGGTAGCGGCGCCCCTCGCGGCTCTGCTCATCTTCCTGATGTTCCCCCTCATCTTCAAAAACGGGGCGTCCATCGGCAAAAAGATCATGCATTGCTGCTTGGTCAACCGGGAAGGCTTCACCATCAAACGGGCCCAGGTCGTCCTTAGGACGCTGCCGCAGATTCTGGTAGGGGCCGTCTTGCTCTTCTTCCTGCCTTTGAAGTGGTCGGTCATCATCATGTCGGTTTTGCTGTTCGCGAGCTATGTTCTTTCGATCTTCGAACTCAAAAAACGCTCGGTCCACGACTTCATCGCCGGCACGATGGTCATCGATGAGGAAGAGAGCGTCTTCTTCGACTCGTTAGCCGACCAAGAGGCCGCCGAAAAAGCGTATGAAGAACGAATGATCATTGCCGACCAGATCCGTCAGGAAGGCCAGGAAATCATCGATCGCGAGATGCGGGAAAAAGCCGAAATCCCCGATGATAAGCGAGAAAAAACGCCGGAAGATTCCTCTTCCGACGATAACTAACCTTTAGGCGGCTAGTGGTATATTTTAAGCCATTTTTGTGGGGATTCCCACATTTTTTTATGCCCAAAAAACTTATGGTATCTTACCTTGTAGGTAACTCTTTATATGTGCTAAACTCATTTAGTAATAAATGTCTGTGCCATATGGCATAGGAGGAAAGACATGGAAGTAAGAATCGAAGGTCTTACCAAGGTGTTTACCGGCAGCAAAGGTAACCATACCACAGCGGTCGATACCCTTGATTTGACAATTCCCGACGGGAAACTCGTCGGGCTTTTGGGTCCTTCGGGCTGCGGAAAATCGACTACCCTCTATATGATCGCCGGCTTGCATAAGCCCTCCAGCGGTCATATTTATTTTGGTAGCGAAGATGTCACCAACGTCCCACCCGAGAACCGCGGAATCGGCTTGGTTTTCCAGAACTACGCCCTTTATCCGCATTTCACCGTCTACAACAACATCTCCTTCCCGCTCGACAACGTCCGCCTTCCGGGCTTCTACGGGAATGAAAGAGACGAGTTGGCGGCGGCAACGGCCGATCTCAAAGCCTTCGAGGAACTCGTCGCCCGTGCCCAAAAGCGCCAGCCGAATCTCCCCACCCTCATCGAGAAGAACAAAGCCGCCGGCAAGAGCGTCTATGGCCTCGAAGAGGAATTCGCCGCGAACGAGAAGCTTTTAGCTTCCGTCGAAGAGACCAGGGCCGCCAAAGAAGCCCGCGTCGCCGAAGCCCAAGCGGCCTTCGAAGCCAAGAAGGCCGAGTTCGAAGAACTTAAGGCCAAGGATCCGGCCGCCGCGAAGATCGCCGACAAGCGCAGACTCTCGAAACAGGACAAAGACGCCCTCATCCACGAGAATGCCCGTATCGTCGACATCGAGCCTTACCTCGCCCGCAAACCGAAAGAACTCTCCGGTGGTCAGCAGCAGCGTGTCGCCATCGCCCGCGCCCTCGTTAAGAAGCCGTCCGTGCTCTTGCTCGACGAGCCGCTATCCAACCTCGACGCCCGTCTCCGTCTGCAGACCCGTGAGGAAATCAAACGCATTCAAAGAAGCACCGGCATCACGACCGTCTTTGTCACCCACGACCAAGAAGAAGCGATGTCGATCTCCGATACCATCGTCGTCATGAAGCTGGGCATCGTCCAGCAGATCGGCGAACCGCAGCACGTCTATGACGAACCTTGCAACCTGTTCGTCGCCAAGTTCCTTGGCAACCCGGCCATCAACATCTTCGAAGGCGAGATCAAAGGCGGAAAACTTTATCTGAACGGCGAACTGTTCGATGAAGATCCGGCCTATGAGAAGCCCTATGAATTCAAAGTGGTCGAAGAACCGGAAAAGAAATACGACAGCAAGGGCAAAGAGATTCTCCCGCCCGACCGCGAAGAGAATCCGGAAGTCGCCCGCAGAGCGTATCCGTTCCACATCGAAGAACGGACCGACCGCAAAGTGTTCATCGGCGTCCGTCCGGAAGCCTTCCGCGCCAACGCGAAGTCCAAATTGGGCGTCGTTCCGGTGGACATCGATATGATTCAGCATATCGGCCGCGACATCTCCGTCGTCGGTTGCGTCTCCGGCCAGCCCGAAGACCATCTTCGCATCATCATCCCGAGCGAGGATCGCGAAGCCATCGGCGGCGCGAGCACCGTCCGCTTCGGAACCAAACGTTTCTACGTCTTTGAGGAAGGCGGAGAGAGGATCAAATAATGGCAGAAGCAACCGAGAAAAAATCCCGCTTTGCCACCCAGTTAGCCTATTGGAAGGCGAAACCCTCCCAAGAGCAGCTTGACCAGTCGACGGAGCAGTTGCTCCATCGCACTTTGGGCGTGCGCAGAGCTTCTCGAGTTCAGATGCCAGAATGGGCTAAGGCTTGGATCGCGTTGATCCCCGCCTTGTTCTTCCTCTTGCTGTTCATGATCTACCCGATCCTGAACACCTTCGTAATCTCCTTTATCGTCAACTTCAAGTTCATGGCGGGGTCCAATAGCTCCTTCGCCATCACCAATTACATCGCGGCCATCAACAACCCGCGTGGCGGCGTTATGCCGTATTGGGGATTCAAGAACTATGCGACGGTACTGGGATCCGAGGAATTCCTGAGCTCGTTGGCCAATACGGCGATCATCGTTGCCGTATCCGTGCCTCTTACCATCATCATCGGTCTATTGATCGCGGTCCTCCTCAACCAGATCAAGCCGTTGAAGGCCTTCTTCCAGACGGTGTTCTTCCTCCCGTACGTGACGAACACCATCGCGTTAGGTATGGTCTTTAAAATCATCTTCTCCAGTTACCCTGGCGGCATGATGAACAAATTCCTAAGTCTATTCGGCGCGGATGCCGTTCACTGGCTCGACGCGGCGGCGAATAAGTATGTAATGCTTATTCCGATCGTCGTATACGCCATCTGGAACGGCTTGGCCTTCAAGATTCTCGTCTTCGAAAGCGGCCTCGCCTCCATCGACAATCAGTACTATGATGCCGCGAAGATCGACGGCGCCAGCCGTTCGACGATCTTCCGTCGCATCACGGTGCCTCTCCTCTCGCCGCAGATCTTGTATATCACGATCACTTCCTTCATCGGCGCCTTCAAGAGTTACACCCAGATCATCTCCTTGTATGGCGGCGGCGCTTACTACTTCGGCGGTCCGACTCAGAAATACTGGGAGACGGTCGTCGGTTACATTTATGTCACAATGCAAGACTCGACGAAGACCGGCGTAGCCGCGGCGGCTTCTTTCGTCCTTCTTGTCATCATTATGATCATCACCCTCATTCAGATGCAGGTGAGTAAGAGAAAGGTGGTGTACTGATATGGCGCATGAGATGTATTTCGCCACTCCGGCGCAGATGCGGCGTTATAAAGCCACAAAGATCTTCGGCCATACGGTGACCTACTTCTTCCTCGCGGTCATCGGCTTATTCATCCTTATCCCGTTCGTGTTCATGATCATCACTTCGTTCCGTGATCACAGCGCCTACGACTATGACACGATCAACTCGATCTTCCACATCATCCCGCCGGCCAAGAATGCCGGTACGGGCGGCCCGAACTATTCGCTTCAGAACTACGCGACCATCTTCACCTACAGCAGCCTCACCGGCACCAAGGTCAACTTCGGTCTCTACTACGCGAATACCTTGTATGTTTCCATCGTCGGAACCTTCTTCACGTTGATCACGACCATCCTCGCCTCCTTCGCCTTCGCGCGTTGCAACTTCAAGGGAAAGAACCTCCTCTTTACCGTGTTGCTCGGCACGATGATGATTCCGGGCGAAATGATGGTTATCACCAACTATCAGACGGTCATGGGCCTCAACTGGGAAAACACCTACGCCGCCTTGATCTTCGTCCACGGCGTTTCCGTCTTCTACATCTTCTATCTCCGTCAGACCTTCCAGCAGATCCCGAACGAACTGTTCCTGGCGGCGAAAGTCGATGGTTATGGACATTTCCGTTACCTTTGGAAAGTCATGATCCCGATCGCCAAACCGACGATCATCACCATCACGATCCTCTCCCTCATGGGCGCCTGGAACGCCTACATCTGGCCGAACCTCGTCGCCAGCGGACATCACAGCCTCTTCGATTGGAGCATGAAACTCGTCTCCAACGGCTTGATGAGCCTCTTCACCACATCGGATGGCGAAGTCAGCTACGACACCGTCAAGATCGCTGGCTCCATGGTCGTCACGGCCCCGCTATTCATCTTCTTCCTCATCTTCCGGAAGCGCATCATGGCTGGCATCAGCCGTTCCGGCATCAAAGGTTAATCTCAGAAAGGTCATCATTTCTTATGAAAAAAAGAACATTGCTCAATGTATTCGCGATGAGCGCCCTCGGCGTCATCGCCCTGACTTCCTGCGGCCAAGAACCGCTTTCCCCGTATCGTATCGTCGATATGGACGCTGATGTCAACGGCTCTAAAGTCGAGTGGTGGACCGGTTTCGGCGAGGATATCAAGAAAATCATCGCCGACGAAATCGTCCCCGACATCGAAGAACAATTCGGCATCACCCTCGATCACCAGAGCAAGGGTGGCTACGACAACCTTCAGAAGGCCGTCAACCTCGGCGCCGGCAAGAGAAAATACCCGAACCTCGCCGTCGGTTATCCCGACCACTTCGCCAGCTACATCGCCTCGAACATGCAGCTCCGTTTGGATCCGTACTTCGAGCATGAGCCCGAACTCCTAAACGACTATTATCCTTCTTATCTCAAAGAGAACCAGGAACTTGAATTCGACCCCGAAGACGGACACGGCTACACCGTCGGCGTTCCGTTCAACAAGTCGACCGAAGTCCTCGTTTACAACGAGACCTTCTTCAACAGCCAAGTGGCCGCCGATTGGGGCGTCACCAAAGTCCCGGAGACCTGGGATGAAGTCAAGACGATCGGCGGAATCGTCTACAACCACGTCAAACCGCACTTCGGCAAATACCTTGCCGACAATGGTCAGTCTTATGACAAGGAAACCGACATCCCGACCGGCAGCAAGATGCTCATGAACCTCTCGAATGCCAATGATGACAACTGGTACTTCCTCGGTTACGACAGCACCTCCAACCTCTTCATCACCGCGCTCCGTCAGTGGGGCGGCGCCTACACCGAAATCGATCCCAGCACCGGTCTCGGCTACGCCGTCTATAACAACCAGACGACCGTTGACATGCTCACCTTCATGCGTGATCTCGCCGAGAAGCACATCCTCGCGATCCCGGCTTCCTTCGGCGGCACCTCGCTCTACTGCTCCGACTACTACAAGACCTATAACTGCTTGATGAACGTCGGTTCTTCGGCTGGCTTGGGCCATTACACCGCCGGCTCGCTCAAAGCGACCAGCGCCGTCACCGCGGTTCCTTACAAGGATGCCGAACACAAGTTCGTCATCTCCCAGGGCACCAACCTCTGCATGCTCAACAAGGGCACCGATGTTGAGATTCTCGCTTCCTGGAAGACCTTGAAGTACTTGACCACCGGTGAAGTCAATGGCCTCTTCTGCTCCTTGACCGGTTACTATCCCGCCACCAAGAGCGCCTATAACAGCACCGCCTACCAGAACTTCTTGAACAAAGCGCCCACCGATGAGAACGACGCCAACAAGAAGAAAGCGGCCCGCGTCAACTCCGACATCTATGATGCCGAAGACAGCGTCTGGACCAAGTTCGTCGACCCGGGCTTCAACGGCTCCTCGCTCGTCCGTACCGAAGTCGGCAACCTCATCAGCACCGTCCTTCTCACCGACAAGGCGATCCAAACCTGCCTTGACGAAAGCTATAACGCCATCGATAACTACGTCCGCAAATAAGGAGGGCGCATATGAAATTTAAAAAGAATGTACTAGCATTCGCTGCTCTCTTCGGGGTGATCGGCACCCTCACCAGCTGCGGCAAGAAGAGCTTCGATTACACGACGCTCGACTTCACCGTCGATACCTCTGGTGTGGAAATCGAAATGTGGAACCCCTTCGGCAGCGATATGGAAGGCTTCCTCTCCGAAGTCATCGAAGACTTCGAAGATGAGACGGGAATCAGCGTCAAAATGATCTCCAAGGGCTCCTATGACGGTTTGAAGAAAGCCATCACCCTCGGCGCCGGCAAAGACAAGATCCCGCACATCTGCTTGGCCTATCCCGACCACATGGCCGACTATGTCAATATCGACACCATCCTCCGTCTCGATTATTTCTTCGAGAACGATGGCGACGATGACTTCAAAATCTCCGACTTCTATAGCGACTACATGGTCGAAAACCAGACCATCGAGCCGAAAGAAGATGGCAGTGGTTTCTACACCCTCGGCGTTCCATTCAACAAATCGACCGAGCTCATGTATTACAACAAGACCTTCTTCGATTGGGCCGAAGCGATCGATCCGACCATCTTCGTCCCGTCCACTTGGGAAGAAGTCTATTCCGTCTCCGGTAAGATCACCCAGTTGATCGAAGATCAGGGCCTCTTCGGCCACATCCTCGCCGACGACGGTCTCAAATACACCAGGATGTCCGAGCTTCCCGCCGGCGTGAAAGCCGTCCTGAAGTTTGATGGCGTCAGCAAAGACATGTTCTTCCCGACCTACTACGATTCGCAGGCGAACTTCTTCATCACCGCGATCCGTCAGTGGGGCGGCACCTACACCGAGATCGATACGGAAAGCCGCCGCGGCTTCTTGGCCTTCGATTCCCAAGAAACCATCGACGCGCTCAACTATCTCGACAAGATCCATGACGATGTCGGTTTGGCGATCCCAGCCGAATTCGGCGGCACCGCGAAGTATGGCTCTGCCTACTTCAGGAACTGGCAATCCGTCCTCGCGATCGGTTCCAGCGCCGGCTCTGCCAACAACGTCCCGACCGGTGGTGAGTTCAAAGTCGGCGTCGCGCCGCTTCCTTATCACGCCGCTGACAAGAAATTCGTCATCTCACAAGGCACGAACCTTGTCCTTCTCGACCACGGCTCCATTCCTGAAAGAGTCGCCGCCTGGGAGCTCCTCAAATACCTTTCCAAGTATGGAAACGGCAAATGGTCTGCCCTCTCCGGCTACTTCCCCTCTTGCGATTACGCCGTCCAGAGCAAGGATTATCAGGACATCATGATGAAGGCCAACAACCCCGATTATGAGCAGACTCAGAAACCGACCGATGCGCAAGCCCTTAAGTACTACAGCGCCAAGGTCAACAATGAGATCTACATGTCCGAAACCGAAGGTTGGACCAAGTTCGTCGACCCGGCTTTCGTCGGTTCCAGCTCCATCCGTGAGAAACTCTCTTCCGCGATGGCCCTTCTCTTCATCAGTGGCTACACCCCGCGCCAGCTGATTGATTACTACTACAACGACAGCACCATGTCGGATTACGTCAGAAAATGAACATCAAAGCGAAACTTCTAGCATTTGTTCTCTCCCTCGGCATCCTTTCGGGTGCCTTGGCGGGTTGTGAAGGCGGCTCGGGCGGGGCTTGCAATTCCGAGGATCCAACCGTTCTTTACACCACCCCCTTAACCGATAAATTGGCGTTTCCGTATGAAAGCGACTACGCCACCAAAAACTTCGATACCACGGCAACGACCGGCGTCATGTATGGCAAAGTGACCCTTGGCGCCGTGACCGATGGCGACACCGCCTCGTTCACGACCGTCAATGGCACCTACATGCGCGTCCGCTTCCTTGGCATCAACACCCCGGAATCGACCGCGAAGGTCGAGCCTTGGGGCGTCAAAGCTTCCAAATGGATGGCCACCGTCTTTGAAAAAGCGGTGGACTTCTGCTTGGTTACCGATGTCGATGTCCACGGCACGTTGGATAGTTCCGGCTCGCGCGCTCTTGCCTTCGTTTGGTACAAGACCGCCGCGAATGACGAACTCCACCCTAACCAGTGGCGTCTATATAACCTCGAATGCGTCGAGCAGTGCTACTCCGAGAATTTCCTCTTTGAGGAAAATGCGATGGGCTACCTCGATCCGTTCTTAACCGCTCACGAGCGTGGCGAAACTTGCGGTTATCGCGTCCACGGCGCGAAAGACCCCGACTACAACTACGCCAAGACCGTCAGCGAAGTCACTTGCTACTATGTCCGTCATAACTTCGACAAGATCGGCATCGACTTCCAGGGCGGCGGCAGCGGCTCCTATCTCCACATCACCGGCTTGGTGGTTGGCCAGATGGGCGACAATATGGTCATCCGTGACCTCGTCCGCGACGTCGACCAGTTAGACGACGATCCGCTCGAGTGCTTGTATGTCTACGCAGGCTATAGCAGCGCGCTTGGTTCCAAAGTCGCCGTAGGCGACATCGCTCGCTTCTACTGCCGCGCTTCGAAATATCCGAAGACGAGCACCAACATCCAGCTCGTTGACGTGAGCACCCGCAACGCCGGCAAATATATCTTCGAGACGATTACCCCCGATATGGAGGAATACGCCGAACTCTTGCCGGTCGCCCCGAGCGCCGATATGGATCCGGTCATCCCCGATGCCGAGATCACCACGATCGAAGAACTCTCCAAGTACTACGCGTACTACTGCAAACTCCGCGTTCAGGTCCGCGAGATCCATCACACCGAAATCGATGACGATGGCAACGAAGTTGAAGTCAACGGCTATTTCCGTGAGACCTTCAACTCGCAGAACGGCTTATTGACCGCGACGACCGTCTACGCCCATGTTGCCGGAACCGAAGTTATCTGCAACATCCGCATCGATGGCCAGACCTCAGGCTTACGCGCCGGCGACTTCGCCGTTGGCGATGTCTGGGAGTTCAAAGCCTATCTCTCGATGTACTACGAGAACTACCAGATCCAGGTCTTCAACCTCGACAAAACCATTAGCAACGCTGTGAAAATCAGCTAATCGAAAGGAGAATTATCATGAAAATCAGAAAATTCGCATTACTTGCTGCTTCCGCGGCGTTCCTTCTCAGCGGATGCGGCGCCAGCACTCCGGGCCAGCAGGCGGTGGATGCCACGGCCAAAGCCAGTGCCCTCATCGTCACAAATTCCGGCCAGACTTTCAGCGCCGCCCGTACCAATGATCTCAAGTATGGCACCTTCCTGAACTTCGCCCTTTCTTGGGTCGAAGATGTCAACGACAAAGCGGCCGAAGGCGGAAAGCGCGAAGCCGAAGTCGCGATCTCTTGGGTCGCCGATGGCGATGGCAAAGATCGTTGGACCTGGAAACCCGACATGGCTTTTGACAGCGATCACACTTTTGCTCAGGGAAAATTCCCGGCGAAAGGCGAAGATCCGGTCAACGTCAAATTCATCGCGACCCTCACTTGCGAGTCCGCTTCGAAGACGGTGACCTTCTCGTTCAACATGCTTCCGAAGGCCTAAGCCTTACCCTCAATTAGAAACAGCGTCGTCTTTTCGATGACGCTTTTCTTTTTGGGGCCCGCTTTTCCTTGCCAACCGCTTTGCGGATACCTATAATAATCCGCGCGGTTCCTTAGCTCAGTTGGTAGAGCAGCTGACTCTTAATCAGCGGGTCGCGGGTTCGAGTCCCTCAGGAATCACCACTTATAAAGAAAACCCCATCGGTCAGCGGTGGGGTTTTGTTTTATTTCTCTAAGTCTTTCGGATCGTAGAAGTCGTCATTTACAGTGGCTCCGCAGTGGGGGCACTGAATGATCGTTCCTTCGTAATACTGGCCGCCGCAGTAAGCGCAGGTGACTTTCCGGAGGTCTTTGCCTTCAGGGACTTCGACTCTCGTCGCCTTGCTCGCCGCTTTGCGGCGCTTGGCATCGATGATCGACATCGCGAACACCGTGCCGGCAATGCCTTCCCAGATGACGCAGAACACCCAAATGGCTGGATCGAGATGGAAGGTGACATCCATCAAGGTTGGCATGATCGTGCGGAAGGCATTCTCGAAGGAGGCTCCGACATCGGCGCCCGCTTCAAGATAAGATGCTGCCGTCTTGTTGAAGTTATTGGCAACCCTGACGGTCAACACATCGTCAGTGTCATCGCCTTGCATCCCTTCAAAGGCCCAGTTCTTTTTGCTCGCGTCGTCCGCGGCATAGACGATGAGCCAGTGGGATTCGTCCGCATAAGTGTCGACGTAGTAGTCGAAGGCATAGCCTTCAAGTGATGCGTAATTCGCATCTTTCCAAGTTTGGTTGGAGATTGTCACGAAACTCGGGCAGATGCCGGAGATGGTGAAAAACTCCTGGAATGTGTTCTTTAAAGTATTTTCTTCCGCATCCGATAGAACATTGAGTTCATCGGTGACGGTGATGGAGGTCGCATAGTCAGTCCGAATTTTCTGAGGACGATGGATACCGATGAAACCAAGGATCGCGATCGGCACCAAAAGCATCGCGCCGAGGACGATGAAATTGCCGTAGTTGATGCGCGTCGTGGCGATTTCGCCATTACTATAAAGCGCATGGGCGTGACGCCGGGCATCGTAATAGATGTAGCAGTGGGCGCCCGGGAAGTAATGCGATCCCGTGCGAACGGTGGGCTTGCCCGACGATCCGCTATGGGAAGAATGCGAACCCCCCGATGAGGAATGGAATCCGCCGCCGGATGAGCCGCCGCCAGAAGAATGAGGCATGATGCGATCCTCCTTTCGCCAGTTATTATAACGAAACGAGCGGTGGGTGGTCATGCCATTTGGAGGGGACCTTGCCGGTCCGAGAAAGGAATGCTAATATTAGGTCGGTTGGATGGGGTGCTCTATCAGCACCCTATTCATTTATCTAGTCGTTCTCCGCTGGTCAAACGGAGAATGAGGTAGATGATGAGCAGGGCCACAATGAGCCCTTCCATCGTCCCTCCCTTGAAAAAGCCCCTTTCTCGCCGGCAAGGCCTGGCTGCGGACAATATGCATCTTGTCTGCCTCCACCATTTAATACGCAAGAGAAGGGGCTTTTTTACATAAAATCGCCTGATTTGCTTTTGAATTGGCTTGTTTATACAATAATTAACATATGGAACGTATTTCGAACACCAAACTGAAACGCATTTATTCTTTGATCAAAAACGACAAGAAAAAGTTCTTATCGCTGGACGCTTTGGCCCGCAAAATGGGCATCTATCCCGAAGTGCTCGGACAAGAACTCTCTTACTTCAATCCGATGATCCTCATGGATCCGTCTTTGAACATGAAAAGTTTGCTCCCCGATATGGAAGCGGAGCTTGCCGCCGATGAGGAAAAGAAAGCCGATAAGCCTCAGGTGAAGCGGGTCGCCGTTTCGAGCAAAGAGGTTTCCCAGTACCGTTCCATCGCTTCCTTCGTCTATGCGAAAATGACCGGTGCGGGCGGACTCGTCGATACCTCAGTGATACTGAGCGACAAAGATCTTCGCATTTTGCAGAAACTCGTCGCAGCGGAAATCGCCAAGCGCAAAAAACCGAAGAAAAAGTAATAGATAATAATAACAAAGAAATGCACTTTCGCCACAAAGAAAGTGCTTTTTTATCATTTTGATAAATGGCGGTTGCCCCCACCCAGAAAACCGACTACACTTGAAGGGTAAGTAATAGGAAAAGGAGAAAAATCATAATGAATCGTAAGATCGTTCTATTACCTCTTTCGGCGATGATGGCTTTTGGCCTCGCTTCCTGTGGTTTGACCCCGGAAAATAGCAGCGAAGCTGTCACCCCGACCACATCCGAACCCGTCGTCACTACTTCCGAAGAACCTGGAGTTTTCGATGGTGGCATCAAAGACATCGAAATCGGTGAACCTGTCATGGTGCACGGCATCGTCGCCAGCATCGTCAATGGCAAAGGTTTCACTCTCGCCGATGCTCTGTCCTCCGTCTACTGCTATGGTAGCTTGCCCGAAGGCATCGCCCTTGGCGATCACATCAACCTGACCGGTTCGTGCGAAAACTACTTCGGTCAGCGCGAAGTCAAAGACTTCTCCGCCGTTAAGCGCGAAGACTCCGCCGAACTTCCGGAAGCCGTCGAAATCAGCGGCGCCGACGTTCAGGCCTACCGCGAAGCCATCGATGCCGCGAAAGCCGAAGATCCCATCGTTGGCGTCAGCCCCGAAATGCAGAAAGCCTACAAAGTCACCGGTTTGACCACTGTTGATATCGATGGCTATGCCGGATTCGAATTCGATGGCGTCGCCACCAAACTCGTTTCCCACTACTATGCTTCCAAGCACAATCGTACCGAAGAGAACCGCAACACTCAGCTCTATGCTGGTTGCAAATATGACGTTTTCTTCTATCCTTCTGGCACTAGCGCTGCCAACAACGTCCAGATGCACATCTATGATGTCGTCAGCCATTATGACGCCGTCGAAAGCGTTACTCTCGGTGATGTTGCCTCCGCTGAAATCGCCCCTGAAGGAACTCTCCGCTTAAGCGCGACCGTTCTTCCTGCGAACTCCGACAAAGCCCTCATTTGGACCTCCTCCGACACCGACGTCGCGACCGTCAAGGACGGCGTTGTGAAGGGCGTTGCTGATGGCAATGCGACCATCACCGTCAAATCAGCCGCCGACGAAACCAAACTCGATACTATCGACATTACCGTCGCCACCCCGGTCGAACCTGCGAAAGTCCCAACCATCGTGACCGAACCGCAAGTTGGTGTTAAGTACAAAGCCGGCGTCAACACCTCCAAAGACGAAGGCCTCGCCGAAAATTACTATCTCAATGGCCAAATCAGTGGTAACTACGTTGCTACCGTTGCTGGCTTCGATACCGGCTCCGACGTCGAATTGGAAGCCGCTGCCGATGGCAAGTTCTATGTCAAAGTTGGTGACAAGTACATGAACATGGTCGCCAGCACCAAGTACACGAACGTCCAGTTTGGCGACACCGCCTCTACCGCCTACTCCTTCAACGCCGACACCAAGACCTTGGTCGCGAACGTCACTGGTCATGATCCTGCCAGCGCCGATGGCGAATACTACCTTGGCACTTATTACAACAGCAAACAGGGAAAGACCTTCAACACCCTCTCCTGCAGCTTGCTGACCTACATCACTGGCGACAACCTTTCGAAAGTTGATGCTGGTGGCACTACCGCTCAGTATCCGCTTCACCTCTGGGTCTTGGCTTAATCGTTAGCCAATCGCTCCAGTTGAGCCGAACGATAAGATATTAAAAGCCCCACCCTCCGGCGGGGCTTTTTTCGTCAAGAAAGCGTTTTACCGATTCTTTCTACTAGAAAGAACATTGCGAACAGGGCCTATGTTTCTTATACTTTCCTTGTACAAGGAGATTTTCTATGCCTGAAATCAAAAAGACCTTCCAATCAGTCGATGGCAACACTGCGGCTGGTCAGGAGTCGTATTACTTCTCTGAGGTAGCCTCCATCTTCCCGATCACCCCGTCCTCCCCGATGGCGGAACTCGTGGATGTTATGGCCTCCAAGGGTCAAAAGAACTTCTTTGGCTCCACGGTCAAAGTCATGGAGATGCAAAGCGAAGCCGGCGCCTCTGGTGCCGTCCACGGCGCCCTTCAAGGCGGCGCTCTTGCGACGACCTATACCGCCTCGCAAGGTTTGCTTCTCATGATCCCCAATATTTATAAATGGGTTGGCGAATTGCTCCCGGCCGTCTTACACGTGTCCGCCCGTAGCTTGGCCACCCGCGCCCTCTCGATCTTCGGCGATCATCAGGATATCTATGCCTGCCGTCAGACCGGCGCGACGATGCTCTGCAGCGGTTCCGTCCAGGAAATCGCCGATTTGGCCCCTGTCGCCCACTTGGTGGCCATCGATTCCTCGTTGCCCGTCATTCACTTCTTCGATGGTTTCCGCACCTCCCACGAAGTCCAGAACGTCGAATTCGTCGATCCGGAAGAATGGAAGAAGATCCTTCCGATGGAAAAGGTCGAAGCATTCAGAGCGCGTGCCCTCAACCCGCATACCCACGCGGTTACCCGCGGCGGCGCGGAAAACGACGATATCTACTTCCAGACCCGCGAAGCCCAGAACCTCGAGCACGCCGCCGTCATCGGTTACGTTGAGAAATACCTAAAAGAAGCGAGCCGCCTCACCGGCCGCGAATATGCCCCGTTTGTTTACTACGGCGATCCGAATGCCACCAAAGTCATCATCGCGATGGGTTCGGTGACCGAAACCGCCGGCGAAGTGGTGGATGAGCTCCTCCGTCGCGGCGAGAAGGTCGGCTTGGTCAAAGTCCACCTCTATCGTCCTTTCAGCGCAGAACTCCTCTCCAACGCCATCCCGAAGTCCGTCAAGAAAGTCGCGGTCCTCGATCGCACCAAAGAAGACGGCGCCGAAGGCGAACCGCTCTACTTGGATGTCCTCGTCGCCCTTTCCCAGGTCGGCCGCAAGGATATCGAAGTGCTCGGCGGCCGTTACGGCTTATCCAGCAAAGATACCCAGCCGAAAGACATCAAGGCCGTCTATGACTTCCTTGATAAGGAAGAACGTTTCCATTCCTTCACCATCGGCATCAAAGACGATGTGACCCATCTGTCCATCGATCCGGATGAATCGTTCCAGATCGAGCACGATTACACCTCCTGCTTGTTCTATGGTTTAGGCAGCGATGGCACCGTGTCCGCCAACAAGAGCTCGATCAAGATCATCGGCGACGCCACTCACCAGTATGCGCAAGCCTATTTCCAATATGACAGCCGCAAATCCGGTGGCGTGACCCGTTCGCACCTCCGTTTCGGCAAGAACCCGATCCACAGCGAATACTACGTCAAGGACGCCGATTTCATCTCCTGCTCCTTGGATACCTACATTTTCCGCTTCGACATCATCAACAACCTTAAGGTTGGTGGCACCTTCTTGCTCAACACCGACATGGACGACGAAACCCTCGTCCGCTCGATGCCGAACCGCATGAAACACCTCTTGGCAGAACGCAAAGCGAAGTTCTATGTCATCGACGCCAACAAGATCGCCGAGGAAATCGGCCTTGGCCGTCGCACCAACACCGTCCTTCAGGCTTCCTTCTTCAAACTTAACGAGCAGATCATGCCGTACGAAGAAGCCCAGAAGTGGATGAAGAAGTTCGCCGAGAAGAGCTATGCCAAGAAAGGCCAAGCCATCGTCGAACTCAACTACAAAGCGATCGATGGCGGCGCTTCCGGCCTCCGCGAAATCAAAGTCGATCCAAAATGGATCGAACTCCCGATCGCCCGCAGAAAGAGCGAGACTGGCAACGATTACTTCGATGACTACTACAATGTCATGGCCGATTTGAATGGCGATGATATCCCGACCAGCACCTTCCGCAGCCACGAACTTCTCGATGGCACGATGGAACCGAACGCGACCTTCAACGACAAGCGCGAAATCGCCGCGATGGTTCCGGAGTGGAATCCCGCCTACTGCATCCAGTGCAACCAGTGCGCCTTTGTCTGCCCGCACGCGACCATCCGTCCGTTCCTTCTCGATGAGAAAGAAGTCGAGAATGCGCCGGAAGTCGTCAAAGAAGGCCTCAAAGACGCGATGGGTCCGACCGTCAAAGGTCTCAAGTATCGCATCCAGGTTTCGACCAAGAACTGCGTCGGTTGCGGCCTCTGCGTCGCCGAATGTATGGCCAATGGCACCGCGAAGCGCCTTGGCAACGATCACTTCGCGCTTAAGATGGTCGAAGCCAAGAGCCAGTTCCGTCAGGAAGAAGGCGCCGATTATCTTTACAAGCATACCGTCTATAAGTCCGACAAGTTCCCGATCACCACGGTGAAGGGCGCCGGATTCCTCATGCCGTACATGGAAGTAAGCGGCGCTTGCGCCGGCTGCGGAGAAACCCCGTATTATCGCTTGCTCTCGCAGTTATTCGGCAAAGACATGCTCGTCGCCAACGCGACCGGTTGCTCTTCCATCTACTGCGGTTCCACTCCGCTCACCCCGTTCGTCCGCGACGAAAACGGCAATGGTCCGGCTTGGGCGAACTCCTTGTTCGAAGACAACGCCGAATATGGCTTCGGCATGCGTCTTGCCACCGACTACAAACTCGCGAACGTCTGCCGCATCCTCCAGGCTGCGGTCGAAAGCGAAGCGGTGGAAGGCGAACTCAAAGCCCTTGCCGCGGATTATCTCGCCCACGTCAAAGAACGCGATTACATCCGCCAGATCGTCAAACCGCTCATTGAAGCGGTCAAGGCGTCGAAAGACGAAGCGGTCAAGGAACTCCTTGTCTACGAACGCGACCTCGTCGATAAGTCCGTCTGGATCGTCGGTGGCGACGGCTGGGCCTACGACATTGGCTACGGCGGCCTCGATCACGTCATCGCCAACGAAGCCGACATCAACGTCATGGTCCTCGACACCGAGCTCTATTCCAACACCGGCGGCCAGGCTTCCAAATCGAGCCAGACCGGTTCGATCAACAAGTTCACCGCTTCCGGCAAGAAAGAAGCGAAGAAGAACCTCGCCCTCATGGCGATGGCCTACGGCCATGTCTATGTCGCTCAGATTGCTTTGGGCGCCAATCCGATGAAAGCCATCCAGGCCTTCAAAGAGGCCGAATCCTATGACGGCCCGTCCCTCATCATCTGCTACTGCCCCTGCGTCAACCACGGCATCAAGGGCGGTCTCTCCAACTCGATCAAGGAAGAGAGAGACGCGGTCGAATGCGGCTACTTCACCACCTTCCGTTATGACCCGCGCAAGGTTAAGGAAGGCAAGCCGGGACTTGAGATCGACTGCAAGGAACCCGACTGGAGCAAGTTCCGTGACTTCCTCATGCACGAGACCCGCTTCTCGCAGCTCCCGGTCGTCAATCCGGCCGAATCCGAAAAACTCCTCACCAAGTGCGAAGAATACGCCAAGAGCCGCTTCGCTGCGATCAAGAAGTTCGGATTATAAAAACACAAAAAGGCCTCGCATTTGCGGGGCTTTTTCTTTTTCATTTCCCCAATATCCTCAAAAACCAAGCGTCTTCCACGCGTTAAAAGATCGGTTTGGCTATCATATCCCCCGCAAAGGAGATATTTATGCAACTAACCTTCTTTTCCTCGCGGATTGAGGAAGAAAAGCGCCGCGATTTCCTATTGGGTTCGCGGCGTTTCAAACTGGGCGAGGCGGAATTCTATTATTCCTATTCGCCCGAACTATGCCGTCTCAAAGAACGCGTTCTTCGGGCGGTGAATGATGTAGCGGCGGCCCGCAGGCGGTTCGACCCCTTAACCCAAGTATTGGATGAGCGGTGGCGCTTGCTTCGGGAAGCGGACGCTTCGGCATCCATCGACCATTATGGGAAATTGCCTTTATTACGGACGGTTTATCGGAATGGGGGGCCCATCCTCAAATTCCCCCTCCGCCAAAAACCATGGAAGAACCTGTCCACCGAGGCAGGTTTTTCTATTGCCAGCCGCTTCAACGAAATCGATGCGGCTCAGAAAGCCATCGCTGAGGCCAAGATAATCGCTACAGCGATTAGTGAAGAGGACTCCTTATTGGGTCCGCTTCTTTTTCATTTCTTAGAGGAATATATCCATCCCTATTCTCGAGGGAATGGCCTCATCGGAAGACTTGGTTTATCGCGGTGGTTATCGGACTCGTTATGGTCGCCGATCGCCATCTCGATTGCTTGGTGTTTCTCTCGCGATACCACCCAATATTTTTTGGCGTTCAAGCGATCCGAATCGGCGGCTGCGCACGGCAATCTGAATCCTTATTTTGAAGGCGTTCTCTCTTTGATTGCCGATGGGATTGAAGCCGAATTGTATGAAATAAAGGAACGAGAAACATGGATTTCAGATCGGGTTTTGGAACTTGAATCCAACGCGTTGACCGCGAAGGAAAAGCGGATTGGCGAAGCGGTGATCAAGATGCATGCCTATCGTCCATCAAAACTGTCTTTCCGTTCTTTGGCAGCCATCATGAATGTGAGTGAGCGGACCTTATATCGCTGCCTGTCTTCTCTCAAAACAAAGGGGATTGTAACGAAAAACGCCCTCTCGGATTGAGAAGGCGTCTTGTTGCGATTGGTCGGAACGGCGCGATTCGAACGCGTGACCCCTACCACCCCAAGGTAGTGCACTACCAAGCTGTGCTACGTCCCGGCGCCAACATATTATACACGGGAGCGGAAGGAATGCCATTATTTCAAACTTGGCGTGTCGTTTTCTCTTTCCACGTCGTCCGTGTGTCGCGTTTCGCTTGCGCCCTCGCGCCTATTCCGCGATAATAGCCGCGTATGGAAAGTAAAAAGCAAATCGTCGTCAAAGGGGCTCGCGAGAACAACCTTAAGAATATCGATATCAGCATTCCCAAAGGAACGCTGACCGTTTTCACCGGTCTTTCTGGCTCCGGCAAATCGACCTTGGCTTTCGATACCATCTACTCCGAGGGGCAACGCCGTTACGTCGAATCGCTCTCCCCGTATGCGCGCCAGTTCTTGGGTGGTGTTGAGAAACCCGATGTCGACAGCATCGAAGGTTTGTCCCCGGCGATTTCCATCGATCAGAAAACCACTTCCCATAACCCACGTTCCACGGTGGGAACCGTGACGGAAATCTATGATTTCCTCCGTCTTCTTTTCGCCCGTATCGGCGTCCCGTATTGCCCGAAACATAACGAGCCGATTATTTCCTTCTCCCCATCGGCGATCGCCGATATCGTCATGGAAAATCCAGTGGGCACCAAACTGCAGATTTTGGCCCCGGTGGTGAAGCATGAAAAAGGCACTCACAAAGAGACCTTGGTCAAACTCCGTTCTCAGGGCTTTGTCCGCGTTCGCGTGGATGGAACGCTCAATCTACTCGAAGATGTGCCGGATTTAGAGAAGAACAAGCGGCATGACATCGATGTTGTCATCGACCGCCTCATCATCAAACCGGAAGCCCGTTCCCGCGCCTTCGAAGATATCGAATTGGCGCTCGATTGGGGTCATGGCGAAGTTATTTTGCTGACCGATGAGAAAGAACGTCTTGTCTCCAGCAACCATACCTGCCCCATCTGCGGTTTTTCCGTTCCGAAACTCGAACCGCGTTTATTCTCTTTCAATGCCCCGTTAGGATATTGCCCCGAATGCAAAGGCCTCGGCATGAACCGCTCGGTCGCGGTGGATCTTTTGGTCACCGAACCGGAGAAGTCCTTGAAGCAGGGCTGCATCCGTTATTTCAAGAACACCGCAGGCACCGCCAACCTTGAATGGCAGGAAATCGAATACTTATGCAAAGCATACAAGATTCCTTTGGATAAACCGTGGAACGAACTCACCGAAGATCAGAAAGACATCATTCTCATCGGTTCTCGCGAACCAATGGATCATGTCGTCACTTCAGTGAACGGTAACAAACTCCATCGCCGCGGCTATATCGAAGGCATCAAAACGAAGATCGAACGTCTTTACGGTTCAACAACTTCGAAGTGGATGAAAGACTACTACGAGCTCTATATGCGCGATTCCGAATGCGAGCATTGCCATGGCGCCCGTCTCAACGAGCAAGCCCTTGCGGTCCGCATCAACGGCAAAAACATCTATGAAGTCACCTGTCTTTCGATCAAAGACCTTCTTTCGTATCTTGACGATACGGAGTCGAAATTGACCCCCAATGAGAAGGAGATCGCGCGCTTGGTGATGAAAGAAATCCGCAACCGGGCTCAGTTCCTTTGCGATGTTGGTCTTGAATATCTCACTTTATCCCGTATGGCGATGACTTTGTCTGGTGGCGAAGCCCAACGCATCCGTTTGGCCACCCAGATCGGCTCCCGTTTGACCGGTGTCCTTTATGTTCTTGATGAGCCGTCCATTGGTTTGCATCAACGCGATAACCACAAATTGATTCACACCCTTCAGGAAATGCGCGATTTAGGCAATACCCTTATCGTTGTCGAACATGATGAAGAAACGATCCGTTCGGCCGACTATGTGGTGGATATCGGCCCCGGTGCCGGCGTCCACGGCGGCGAGATCGTCGTCGCTGGCTCGGTCCAGGATGTCATCGATTGCCCGAAGTCCATCACCGGCGAATATCTCTCAGGAAAGAAATTCATCTCGATCCCCAAAGAGCATCACAAGGGCAATGGACATTCAATCAAAATCACCGGAGCGACCTGTCATAACCTAAAGAACATCGATGTGGAGTTCCCTTTGGGGAAATTCATCCTTGTTACCGGCGTTTCCGGTTCTGGCAAATCGAGTTTGGTCAACGAGACTTTGGCCAAAGCCATCCAGAAAGAACTATACAAATCCGATATCCTTCCTGGTTCATTTAGGAGCATCGAAGGCTTGCAATACATCGATAAGCTCGTCGAGGTGACCCAAGAACCGATTGGGCGTACCCCGCGCAGCAACCCCGCGACATATACGAAAGTCTTCGATGAGATTCGCGCCCTCTTCGCCGAAACCGAAGAAGCGAGGGCGAGAGGTTTCGACAAAGGCCGTTTCTCCTTCAATGTCCCAGGCGGACGTTGTGAGAAGTGCGGTGGCGCCGGCGTGGTCGTCGTCCCGATGAACTTCTTGCCGGACGTTTATGTCAAATGCGACGAATGCCAAGGGCATCGCTATAACGAAGAAACGTTATCCTGCTTCTACAAAGGCAAAAACATCTATGATGTCCTCGATATGCGCGTCGAAGACGCGATGCACTTCTTCGAGAACCGCCCGAAGATCTATCACGCGATCAAAACCCTCTACGATGTGGGTCTTGGATATGTGAAACTTGGCCAACCCGCGACCACCTTATCGGGCGGCGAAGCCCAACGCGTCAAATTGGCCAACGAACTTCAGCGGAGGCCGACGGGCAAGACGGTCTACATCCTTGATGAACCAACGACCGGGCTTCATATGGATGACGTGAATCGCCTCATCAAGGTGCTTCAGTCCCTTGTCGATCACGGGGACACCGTCATCGTCATCGAACACAATCTCGACATGATCAAAGTCGCTGACTATATCATCGATCTCGGGCCGGAAGGCGGAGACGGCGGTGGCGTAATCGTGGCCGCCGGAACCCCGGAAGAAGTGGCGAAGTCCACTAAGAGCCACACGGCCGTCTATCTGCGGAAGATCTTCGCAGGAAAGGAGAAAGCATGAGTCTCGCATTTGTCATCGCCGGCGCAGTCCTCTTCGTCGGCGGTTGGGTCTATCAGATCTACACCGAGCGGAAGATGGTCAAAGACCGTTCGCTCAAGACATTCGGCAAAAAAGAATGGATCTCCATCTTCGTGATGGGAACCCCGATCGCTTTGGGCATGCTGCTCATGATGTGGTCGGCCTTTGCCGCCCATACCGAATGGACCGAAGGCCGGGCCGGGCATATGGCGATGGCCTTGGCCGGCGGCTTCTTCTTTGGCTTATCCGTTTCTCTTCTCATCAGCGGCTTCGCCTTCCATTTTTGGAACAGCGGGCTGGATGAGAAAACCAAAAAATCCTGCAATTGGCTCCTTTATGGGCCGATTTTGCCGATAATCGTGTTCTTTTTTCTCTTCTTAGAAGGGGTCGCTCCTTATTTGGAATACCCCCTCGTCAGCGGCATCAAATTCGAGAATGGCACCTTGTCCGTGTTCCGGGCTGGCGACTCGACCGGCAATTTCCACATCGCATGGTACGGCCTCATCATCTTGGCCGGCGTCGGCGTCTGCTATGCCATCTGCGACCATAAGTTCTATAAGAAATTCGGGAAGCATGGCATCATCGACAACTTGGCTTTGATTGCCTTCCCGGCCGGCATCATCGGCGCTCGCATCTGGTACGTCGTCGGCAACTGGTCGCGCATGTTCGCGGGCCGGCCGTTCAGTAACGTGTTCCGCATCTGGGATGGCGGTTTGACCATCTTAGGCGGGGCCTTCCTCGGCATCGTCGCCGGTGTGGCCTTCATGCTCATTCGCCGCAAATACGTGAATATTTGGTGGGCGATGGATATTTGCGTTCCCACGATCCTTTTGGCTCAGGCCATCGGACGTTGGGGCAATTTCTTCAACTGCGAAGTCTATGGCAATGTCGTGAATCTAGCCGATGGTTGGCAGTGGCTCCCCACTTGGATTGCCAACCAGATGAACATTTCGAACTCCGGCGCCGCTTTGCCGGCGGGCCAGATTCATGTGCCTCTGTTCCTCATTGAGTCCTTAATCAACATCGCGGGCTATTTCATCATCGTCTTTGCGATTGGCCGCGGACTCAAGAAACAACTGAAAGTTGGCGATTTGGCTGGCTGTTACTTCCTGTTCTACGGTGTCACCCGCATCATCATGGAGCCGATGCGCGATGGCAACTTCAATATGGGCAGCGATAACTCCTGGAGTATCGTCAATTCCTTGATTTATATCCTCCTTGGCATCTTCTTCATCGCGTTCCTTCATTTGAAGGAATACAGCAAAAAAGAGAATGCCAAGCAGTGGGTGCTTCCTTTGGTCGGCGGCGCTGCGGCAATCGTTTGCGCCTTCTTCTTATTTGCCCCGAGCCTTTCGGCCGGCATCATCCACACCAGCTCCGACGTCGAAGCGGTGGGTTCTTACGGCGGATTCGAACTGCTCTTTGGCGGTCGGGCCGTCGCTCATCTTATCGCTTGGATCCTTGGTCTATTGGGGGCTGGCGCATTGCTGATATCCGGCTTCCTGAAAGAACCAATCAAAAAGTGGATGAATATCGTTTCCTTGCCGCTTCTAGCGGCAGCGGTCGTCATCTTCCTTGGTGGCAGCTCATGGACGAGCTTGCCGAAGACCCAAGGATCGGATGAACTATCTTATAGCATGAGCTACGGTTTCGCCTTGGTTGGTTTATTCACCTTATTCGCTTTGATCATGTCTATTTTCTTAGCGGTTCGTTACATCCCGAAGAAACCGAAAAAAGAAGAAAAGAAAGAAGAGCCGGAGGTCATCCCTGATGCGCGAGACTGATGTTGTCATCATCGGCGCCGGTCCGGCGGGGTTAAGCGCGGCCACTTATTTGGCCCGCAGCTCACATTCTTTCGTCTTGCTCGAAAAAGGCGCGCCAGGCGGAAGGTTGCTCACGTTGCCAACCATTGAAAACTACCCCGGCTTCCCGGCCGTCAGCGGCCAAGAACTCGCCTTATCTTTCGTGAACGCCGCTTCGTCGCTAGGCATTCAACCGGAATACGGCGCGGTCAATTCCGTCTCAAGAGACGGGAATCGTTTCTTGGTAAAAACCGATTCCGACAGTTATTCTTGCCGCGCGGTCATCGTTGCGACCGGCATCACCTTCGTTCCATCAATCCCTGGCGAAAAAGAATTCCTTGGCAAAGGCGTTTCCTACTGCGCCACCTGCGACGGCCGTTTCTTCAAAGGGAAACCGATGGTCGTCTATGGCAATGGCGACGAAGCCATCCAAGAAGCCTTATACCTCGCCCCGTTATCGAGCGAGCTCCTCTTCGTCTGCCCCGACGTCCTTATCGGTGCGGAAAAAGCCAAAGAGCATTTGCTGTCATTACCGAATGTCCATCTTGTCGAACACGCCAAACTCGAAAAGATTTTCGGCGATGAATTCGTCAACGGCGTCATCGTGAACGGCAAAGAGGAAATCGGCGCAGCCGTCTTCCCTCTCAGCGGTCCCAAGAGCGCCTCATCTTTCTTGTCCCCATTGGGTTTAGAAACGAAGAAAGGCTTCCTCGCGATCGATGAGGACGGCGCCACTTCGGTCCCGGGTTTGTTCGCCGCCGGGGATATCGTCGATAAGAAACTCCGCCAAGTCGTGAACGCCGCCGGGGAAGGGGCCAATGCCGCCACCAGCGCCATCCGCTATCTGAATAAGCTAGGAAAATGAAAGACAACCAGACCATCACATTCGCCTCCTCGGTCAAAGAGGAAATAGCCGCAAATCCACGCAATAATCTGGAAAAGCGGGCGCTTTTGGCGAGTTTTTTGAAAATCAATGGTCATGTCCGTCTTGGCAATAAGACCCAAATCATCCTCGATAGTGAGTCTGCCCAAACCGCCAAATTGCTCTACGGGTTCCTTCATGAGTTATATGGTGTTTCCATCCGTTTCTCTTATACTCGAGCGGCCGGTTTCCTGAAGCGGGTCCTATACCATGTCATCGTCGATGATGCCGATGCGATTCTCAAAGACCTGACCTTGGATCCCCTAGGCGTCGGATTCCCCGAGGATCCCCAATTCTTCGAGAATGGATTCGCCGCCTTCCTGGCCGGGGCGTTTTTGGCCTCGGGCTCCGTCAATGATCCGAACGGTTCCTATCACCTAGAAATCCGGGTCGCCGATGAAGGTTATGCCCAGTGGTTCGCCAAAAACTGGACGAGGGCCGGTGGCCACGCTTTCACCCCGAAAGTGGCCCAACGCCGCAATCACTACATCATCTATCTCAAGCGCAGCGAGGAAATCGGCAACTTCCTCATCCTCGTCGGCGCCCAAGAGGCCTGCTTCCATTATGAGGATGTCCGAGTGGCCCGCGACTATCGCAATGTCTCGAACCGTTTGCAGAATCTCGATACCGCCAACATGGGCAAAACCCTCTCCGCGGCGGAACGCCAACTCGAAGAAATCAACTTCTTGGAGGAAGAGGGCCTCATCGAGAAATTCAATAACCCCAAAATCCGCATCTTATGCCGGCTCCGCAAAGAGAATCCCGATGTTTCCCTTTGGGACCTCGCCGATTTACTGAGCCAAGAGATCGCCGCGACCGTCAGCAAATCGAACATCAACCACTTATTCCGGGAGATCCATCAGACCTATGAAGAAGCCCGTGGCGAATGAACTCACATTGCTCCATCAATTGGGGCGGCGGATCGCTTATCTACGCAAACAACGGAAGATGAGTCAACTGACTTTGTCGGTTGAGGCCGGCTTGGCCCACAGTTACGTTTCCGAGCTCGAACAGGGCAAGCGGAATCCATCCATCGAGACTTTGTCTCGGGTTGCGGTGGCCCTCGATGTTTCCCTCGAAGAATTATTCCGTGGCATTGTCCCCATCGATTGACCAATTTCAATTGGTAAATCGCGTTTTCGAAGGACAATGCTTTTTCTTTACCGCTTAGATTTGTATAATCTATTCGGTTATCAATAGGAGGACACTAACCATGTCAGTAAAAGTTGCCATCAACGGATTCGGACGCATTGGCCGTCTCGCTTTCCGTCAGATGTTCGCCGCCGAAGGCTATGAGATCGTTGCCATCAACGATTTGACCAGCCCGAAGATGCTCGCCCACTTGCTCAAATATGACACCGCGCAGGGTGGCTATTGCGGCCCGATTGGCGAGAATCGCCACACCGTCACTTCGAAAGAGCCCGAACTCGCCGAAGACGGTAAAACCGTCTTGAAGCCGGGATCCATCACCGTGGACGGCAAAGAAATCACCATTTATGCGAAACCGAATGCGGCCGATTTGCCTTGGGGCGAACTCGGCGTCGACGTCGTTCTCGAATGCACCGGTTTCTATACCTCGAAAGACAAAGCCATGGCCCACGTCAACGCTGGCGCCAAGAAGGTCGTCATCTCCGCTCCGGCGGGCAATGACCTCCCGACCGTCGTCTTCTCCGTCAACGAAGGCATCCTCACCAAGGATGACAAAGTCATCTCCGCGGCCAGCTGCACCACCAACTGCCTCGCCCCGATGGCCAAGACCCTCAACGATAATTTCCCGATCCTCTCTGGCATCATGACCACGGTCCACGCCTATACCGGCGACCAGATGATCCTCGACGGCCCGCACAAGAAGGGCGATCTCCGCAGAGCCCGTGCCGGCGCCGCCAACATCGTCCCGAACAGCACCGGCGCCGCCAAAGCGATCGGTCTCGTCATCCCTGAACTCAAGGGCAAACTCATCGGCTCCGCCCAGCGTGTTCCGACCCCGACCGGATCGACTACGATCCTTGTCGCCGTCGTCAAAGGCGAAGACGTCACCAAAGAGAAGATCAACGCGGCCATGAAGGCTGCTGTCAGCGCTTCCTTCGGTTATACCGAAGAAGAGCTCGTCTCCTCCGACATCATCGGCATGCGTTTCGGCTCGCTCTTCGATGCGACCCAGACCATGGTCACCAAGGTTGCGGATGGCCTCTATCAGGTCCAAGTCGTCGCTTGGTATGACAACGAGAACTCCTACACCTCTCAGATGGTCCGCACCATCAAGTACTTCGCGGAGCTCTAGTCCCCAAATCAAAGAAGCACGGTTTGCCGTGCTTTTTTTGTATGCCCCCGCGCAATTGCGGTATAATGGAATTGTCAAAGGAGGTTTTCGTATGAAAAAGTCAATGAAAGCCGTATTGATTCTAGGTATGGTATCCCTGCCGCTTTTCGCTTGCGAAAAAACCCAGGAAAAGACCAATAAGTTAGAACCGACCACCCTCGAGAAACAAGACGAGAGACAAGGTTTCTCCGATCTCGGCAAGAGCGCCAAAAAGACCTTCCAAAATAGCGATGTTTTCTCCATCGCCCTCGTTTCGGACGATGTTTTGGGCATCGACGTCGAAGGCGTCACCCACAACGCGATCGAGAATACCGACAGCACCAAAAACATGAACTTTGCCGTCAATGGCATTTCCGGCGATTTCCGTTTCGCCAGAGCGATCGCCGACGATCAAGGCAACAGCGCCCCGCAGATGTCGAGCGTCGACGTTGCCGCCCAGTCCGTCCATTGGGACTATCAGAGCGGTGAGTCGAGAAGCGCCAGAACCCGCAACAACATCGCCTTCAGCGCCTTCGTCGAAGATGAGACCCTCTACTTCGATCCGACCAACGAGAATCTTATCAATCTCGTCAAAGATATCTTTGATATGGCCGGATTCGGCGATTATAAGATGCTCGTTTCCACTTTCCTCGGCGATAAATACTTCGTCACTGCCGAAGGCATCGAAAAAGAACTCAAGCCTTACATGGATATGATGGGCGACATCGAGAATCCGTTCGATGGCGTCACCGTCGACTACGATGCGGTGGGCACTGCGATCAATCGCCTTGTCGTCTTCCTCGATGAGCATTATGAGGATTACTCCTCCTGGCTCAGCGTCTACGGCAACGGCCAAGGCGAATATGTCTTCTATGCCAGCTTCACCACCGAAGAAGTCGTGAAATTCATCCTCGACTACGCCGATGCCGAGCACCGCGAAGATCTCGCCGCCAATCTCGAAGGCCTCGATGTCCACGGCCTCGAATTCGCGCTGACCTTCGACGCGGATGGCTTCAAAGCCCTCAAGACCGTCTTCGACTTCCGTTATGAGATGAAGACCGACGCCTATGACCTCGATGGCGGAATGATCTTCACCAGCGACGAATCGATGGGCATTCCCGAGAAGATCGGTCACACCCAGTGGCAGATCGACGTCGACGGCGGCTTCACCCTCACCTTTGGTGATCAGGCCCCGACCGTTCCGGAAGACCTCTCTTCCTACCGCGATCTCATCCAGATGATCAAAGACCTCGAAAGTTTGGTCCAATAAGCGATAACAAAAAAAGAAACGCCGTTTTACGGCGTTTTTTAATGCTTATAGGAACACTTCCGGATATTGGACATCGTGAGGTCGGTCAGGTAGTTGACGTTTTCCTCAAGCGTGCCCGTCGCGTAGATGATCCATTTGGATAAGACGTCATACACGCCGGCGGTGATGAAGCCGAGGATGATTTTGTTCTTGGGGATGTCCTCCATCTCTTTGAGGATGAAGGCGGTGATCCGTTTGGTATTGTTCGCCATATAACCGCTCAAACTCGGTTCGAGGAGGATGGTGCGATAGATTTCGATGTTGTCGTTGACGATGGAAAAGATCGCTTCGAACAAGGCGTGGATGTCTTTGCGGCTTTTGATTTTTGGCAGTGGTTTGTTCGGATCGGTGAATCCGCTGATGCGGGTCATGAACTCGCGTTCGACGATCTCTTGGACGATGCCTTCCTTCGATCCGTAGTGGAGATAAATCGTGTTGCGGTTGACCATCGCCGCTTTGGCGATATCTACGATATGGACGTTCTCGTAACCCTTGGTTCTGGCCAATTCCAAAAAGGCCTCCTCGATGGCTTTCTTCGTTTTGGCAACCCGCAGATCCTCTTTCATAGATAATAGGCATTTTAGCATATATGTCGCTTAATAGGCAAATGCCAAACATTGTCTATTGCCCTTGCGGGCGCATCTCTTATAGTTATGGCGTCGTGAAACGACACCTAAGGAGGCACTATGTCAAAGTTTGCCATCATCGGCGATTCCACCTGCGATCTTACGAAGGAAGAACGCCGCGCTCATGATATCGATTATTGTCGGATGACCGTCTCTTGGACCGACAAAGAGAACAAAGAACACGAAATCCACGCCGATCTCGATTGGGAAGAGATCTCCGTCCACGAATACTATGATGTGCTCCGTGCGGGCCATCGCATCTTCACCCAGCAAGTCACCGAACAGGAATTCGAAGAAGTGTTCCGTCGCCACCTTGAAAAGGGCGAGGACATCCTCTATATCGCCTGCTCTTCCGGCTTAAGCGCTTCGCTCCACGTCGCGGAGAAGCTCTGGGATGAGAAACTCAGCAAAGAATTTGCCGACCGCAAATTGCTCGTTTTGGATTCATTGCTTTCAGCAATGGGTCAAGGGCTCATGCTTCTCAAAGCCGCTGATATGCGCAATGAAGGCAAATCGCTCGAAGAAACCTATGATTGGATTTTCGCCAACCGTCTCAGCTTCAACCAGATCGCCACGGTGGAGACCCTTGAATATCTCCGTCGCGCC
>Ga0310694_10000419_pt1 | contig 56255 bp, 15 predicted proteins | sample 174DNAGHGhighgp2_FD_203884 | JGI IMG/M metagenome (GOLD analysis project Ga0310694, IMG submission 203884) | Sheep rumen microbial communities from Palmerston North, Manawatu-Wanganui, New Zealand - 1742 DNA GHGhigh gp2 (v2) (version 2) | ecosystem: Host-associated > Mammals > Digestive system... | reverse complement strand
CAAGGTACATGGGCCTAAGCAGACATGTCTCCTTGCCTGAAGCAGACATGTCACCTTGAGCGAAACAGACATGTCTCCTTGCCTGAAGCAGACATGTCTCCTTGCCTGAAGCAGACATGTCTCCTTCACCGCAACAGACATGTCTCTTTTGGGTAAACGGACATGTCTCCTCGGGTACGCCTAACTTGAAGGGCATTAACAGTGGACATCACGCCTGATTTTTGGTATCATTGGCGACGTCTTACAAGATAAAGGAGGCTTTTATGCATAACAAACCAGTTAGCCGACTATCCTCTTACGAGACGCTGCTGGACAAGGCTGATGCCAAACTGGCACGGGCGATTGCAGCGGTGAACAAGTGCGAACAAGCCGAGACAAAGGCGCATCGCGATGAATCCAATGCAAAGAACAGACTGTCCGGCGCGGAAATGCAGTTCAAGACCGCCAAGGAAAAACTCGATGCAGCCAATGCGAAATTCACGCGGGCGCACGAGAATCGTCTCCGCAAGACCGATGAGCTGCTGAACGCCCGCGTCACGAGACATCTTTTGATGGTTGACAAGTACTGCCTTGAATTCATAATTTCCTTTATTTCCCAGAAATCGGATGGCGACAGGGAAACTTTCTGCATGGAACAGGTCGAATTCGCGGAGGACACTCTCACCGGTCTGCACGACGCGCTTCTACGCAACGTGACGCCGTTGTTCAACCCCGCAATGGCGATGAAAACGAAATCAAATATCATTTGGCAGTACTGGTCCAACATATTGAACACTCTTGGCGACGGCTTCACTGGAGGCGAGGAACTTCTTTCCACAATAGACCGGTATCTCCATCTCTGGTGTGAAAACCGCGTGCCGCCGCGTCCGTGCGAAGACGCAATCTTCCGCCAGATGGTGGACACGGAGTGGAATGCGGTGCGAAAGGGCCTTTCCGAATTCCGGGAGTTCCTGCGCAAGCGCAAAGATCGCATGCCCGGCGCCGTGTCGGAGGATGTGCGTACGGGGACGGAGGCGCAGCCCAAGAAGGCCGAGGCCGTGAAACGCGCGAAGAGCACGGCTACGAAACCCGTAAAGCCCCAAAGGAAAGTGCTGCTCGACGTCCACCGGAAAATAAGCAAGTTCGGCTACAAGGTTGAAGGTGACCGCAAGACAATTCACTTCGGCGAAAAAACCTATCGCCTCACGGCCCCCATAGTGGTAAAGAAGGTCAATGAGATGATCAAGGCGCTCTTTGAAAATGGTACGGATGCTTACGTGCCGTTCCCCGTCGAGGTCTCAAACCAGTTCCACCGTGAACCGTATGCTTCTTTCCTGCACGAGTGCATCAGGCGGAAAATCAAGCCGGACAGTGATCCAGAATCGCCACTCTTCCTGCCAGAAGCGCGTCTCCGCGTCAGAGGCGAGGCCTGAACGGCTCGCTTGTTAGAAGCGGTGCGTTATTTTCGTCGTTCGCATCAACATCCGCCGCACCCCTGCAAATAGGGCGTGCGGCGCACCTTTATCTGTGCGGCGGCGGCGTTTTAGGGTGTGTTTGTTAGAAAGGCGCGGTTTGAACTCCACACAGGCCCTTTGCGATTTGGGATAATACCGGCGTCTTTTGCGGATGCCAGGTGAGTGCAGGGCGGCGCTGAAGACCCGGCGCCGGGGTTCGGCGAATTGACGATCCAAAAGGAGAATCAACATGAAGAACAACTGGTTATTCAATACCGTCCAGTGCGCGGGGAAAGCCGTAGGCGAATCTCCGAGCTGGAGGGGACAAGTCATCAAAAACGGCAGCGTTGGCTCGGCGCAAATCATAGCCGAAGTTGCCGACGAGCTGGGCATGGACGCGATAAACGTCCTCCACGTGATACGCACTACCGACAAAACGATCCTCGCGCACATCAAGCGCGCTGAAACCGTCAACATGGAAATGGCGGGTTTCAACATCAACCTTGTCGGCTCGTTTGATGGCAGCGACGCCACGTTCGACCTCAACCGCAACGTGTTGCGCGTGAGCACATACGCGAAGCCCATCCTTCGCGACTGCCTCAAGAACGTCAAGCCCCGCAACGTGACGCACGGCCTTCGCGCGACGATCTTCTCAATCGAGGACAATGTCGCGAAGGAGGAGGGCGTCATCACGGTCGCCTCGAAGATCCTTGTCGCAGGCACGAACATCTACATGGATCCCGCCAACGACGACGAGTGGTGCGGTCTCTTCACGAATACGGGCGAGCTCGTAGCCCGTGCGAACGTTCTTCGCAACGACGGCGGCATCGCCGATGTCTCGTTCGATGAGCTGCCAGAAGATGGTGATTACAATTTCACCATATTCGCCCGCAACGGAGCGCCGACGGACCGCTTGCCGGCCACCGCCCGTCGCGCCGTCAAGGTCAGGAAAGCAAGCTAAGCAAAGGAGCGTAACATGAAAACGAAAGTAAATCACGACCTGGCAAACATCACCGCCGCCCGTACAACGTCCGGCGCGGCCGACGTGAAGTACTCTGTAATCCCCAACGCCATGCCCGCCTCGCAGGAGGACGCCCCGTATCTGGGGCGTACCCGCGTGGCGGGGTCATGCTCGCAGGACGAGCTGGCCGAAGACATGGTGAAGAGCGGATGCCTGATGAACAAAGAGGAAATCATCCGCGTGTGGAACGGCCTCGGTGCATACCTGCTCGCCAAGATGCCCGAAGCGCCGCGCACGTTCGACCTCGGCTTCATGCGCGTCTGGCCCGTCATCGGCGGGACCTTCCCGTCCCCCGACGCCGAGTTCGACCCGGAGCGCAACGCGCTGTACGTGGCGGCGGCGCCGTCTGCGGCGATCCGCGATGCGCTCGTCGGCGGCACGCCCACTTCGGCGAACCCCGCAACCAACCTCCCCAGCATCGGGAACGTGAAGCAGGTGGGCGCAAACGAGCCCAACACAATCCGCAGCGGAGCACCGTTCTGGATCCTCGGACGCAACCTCACCATCGACAACGGCGACGAGCACGCCGAGCTGAAGCTGCCGGGCGACGGCGGAACCGTCGAGGTCACGCTTGAGGTGCAGGTTGACGACGACGGAAACCAGCGCATCGTGGGCACCCTCGCGCATGCGGTTGACGCCTGCGAAGGCGCGGTACTCACGTTGTGGACGCACGGCCTCTCGCCGGAGTCCTCGCTCGCGCCCGTCACGTCCAACAAGCTCACCGTCCTTGCCGGCGAGGGGCCCGAACCTCTCGCCCAGACGAGCGACGGCAAGTGCAAGGTGATGACGTTCAAGGACAGCGAAGGCGGCAGCTCGACGGACTTCACGCTCGGTCACCAGTGGGAGCTTCGCGGCTCCGGCCTCTTTGACCCGCAGCACGTTCCCGAAGGCGAGTGGTCTGGCACCGACGCTTTCATTACCGTTGACGGTAACGAAGCCGGACTCACCCTTGAACACTCCGAGGACGGAACGGTTGCAACCGTCATCGAGAACGGCGACATCCCGCCGGGCACGTATCAGAACGTACCGTTCTCCTATCCGGTGCGTCGCGGCGGCCTGAGCGAGACGCTTACGCTCACAATCCCGACGCTCGTGGTGAACTAGTGAGGCGGCACCAGATATTCCGGAAAGCGATAAGTTGTTGATAAGCCTGTGGTAAGTGGGCGATATGCCTATAACATCACACGCCAAACGACCGCGCGGCTGCGCTTGCAGCCGCGCGGTTGTCAACACTATCAACAGCTATCAACATTTTTCCGCGATGCGATTTCTGCAACATTGCCCGAAGAACCATGTGCGAAATGGAACATTTCCCCATTCGCGCCCGGAAACGCGCCGCAAAAATAAGTGACGGAAGTGTGATTTTTCCCCTTGTCAAGTTATCTTAAATTATGCTACACTTATCGCGCTTCGGAGAAGGAGCAAGACATTTTATGAAGATCGGATACATGCTAGTCGTTCCATTGGGAGCGGTTTTGTGTGCGTGCGCATGCCTAACGGGATGCGGACGTGATGATTCCCCTGCGCCCGCCGCGCCTGCCGCCGCGCCAAAGAAGGACGTTTCGCGCGCTAACGACGCGGCGTACCAGGAACGGCTCAAGGAGTTTGGCAAGGACAAACAGCGCATCTACGAAAACAGGGCCAAGATAGAGTCCCAAATGGCCCAGCTGCGCGAACACGCGAAGAAGGCGCTGCCCGAAGGCGCCACGGGCGCGCAGGTGCTTGCGGAGCTTGAGAACAATCCCAAGAAGTACCCTGCATGGCGCGGGCTTGCCGCGGCCTTGAAGGAAAACGAATTGGACGAGGAACGGCATCTCGCGGCGGCCCAGGCGGCCGTGCGCCAGAGAATCCAGCAAGAAGTTTCGGAGCGCCGCGCGCAGAACGCGGCTCCTGCGGAAAAGTGATTTAAAAAGGAAGGCGGTCAACTATGAACATGAAGAAAAAGATCAGTGCATTCGCCACAGTCTTCGCGGCGCTTATGTGCGCATTGCCACAGCCGGCACAGGCTATGGGCAAGATACGTGCGGTGACGGTGGAAAGTTCCAAGCCAGACAACGAAGAACTGACGGCTGGCGACACGGTAACAATCAACTTCTATCTCGTAAACCTGGGATGGACTGCCACGGAGGACGATGCGTCGTACGTGAATCCGTGGTACTTCAAGTACACCGGCCCGCTGACGGGTAACGAGAGCCTGGACCGACTTCAGGAAATTGCGGCAACGAAGCCGCGCCTCGGGCTGTGGCTCAGTGGAAATATCCGTGAGGCCAAGCTGGTTGAATCAACGCCGGTGCTTGCCGATGACTGGGACCCCAATGGCCTGGGCAAAAAGCATTACACGAAGATCTCATTCCAATACACCGTCAAGCCGGGCGATTTCGCCTTACCGATGCGGCTGGCCAAAGAGGATGGGAGTCCCGCCGACGACTCCTCCATTCTAACTCCATCTCCACTTTACCTTAAGTATGCCGGCAACAAAGTTGACTGGGAGCTCTTCGACTCCAAGACCTCAACGACAAACTGCGAGTTCTCGTTCGGTCACAAGAATTTGAAGGGTGGAGACCCTGACTTTGAGAATGACCGTTTGCTCCAAACCCAATGGAAACCCGACGCCACGCTTCCGACGTGGGATACTGACCTGTTAAAGGCCAATGTTCGCATCAGGGCCATCGACTTCGACTCGATAAATGCCGACGAGGGCGACGGCATCTGGCGCGAGATCGCGAAGGATTCCACGACTACCGAACGCGCTCCCTCCATTGTGATTCCGGGCAATGAGGGTGACGCACTCGATGGGACGACGTATCTGTACGTGTGGGCGGCCGATCCGACCGTCGCCGAGATCGTCAAGGGCGGGAATGTGGTGGATACCCCCACGGAATACACGTTCGCCGACGGCGTCAAGAAGGTGGGCCGGCTTGTAATTGATAAGAGCGGCACGATACCGTTCACGATAAAGGCGACTGGTGCGGTGGGCGCCGAGACGCAGGTGTTCCTTGCCGCCACGCCCACGAACATCTACGTGAACGGCGTCGTCGATCCGAACTACCTCATCACCAACTTCATCACCCGCACCATCAGGGTGGGCGAGCCCCAGCCGCCGCATATCGACGTGACGGTGGACGGCACCGCCTCGGCCACGGTTACGGCCGACTCCGACTACAGAAAAGCCAGACTGGCCTTGAACGTGACGCTTTCAGAAGCCTACACCGAAAACATCGACGTGCCGATCAAGGTGACGTTGATGAGCAATGACCTGGGGCTTGATCCGACGAACTACGTGGGCTTGTCCGAGAATTCCTGGAACGACAACACGGCGTGGGACACGGTCCTCCACGTTGCAAAGGGCAAGACCAGTGCGGACTTGCCGCTGTGGATATACGCGAACCGCGGCTCGACCGATACGGAAGTGGGCCTGTTCTTCGAGGTGAACACCAACGACGCCGCATGGGCGGCTTCCCCGGCGGCCGGCTTCTTCACCGGCAAGCCCACCGGCGCGACGTTGGTGATCTACCGCAGCACGCCCGAGATCGTTGAGCCAGTGATCATACCTAGTGGTGGATTAGAGGCGAATGCAGAAACGTTTCTTAAGTTGAGAGTGGCAGACGCATACGGAGAAATGAATGAACCCTGCGGCCGGTATGAGGTATTTTGGAGTAATAACGGAAACCCCGCTGATTACAAATCACTTGGAGTTTATACCGCCACGGCGGCAGGCGAGATTAAATTCCCCGTCAAGTATCCCCAGAAGAACGATTATACATCGCGTTACTATGTCTGCAATCAGGACGCCAAGGACACGGGCACGCTTCCTTTTGGCACGCCTCCTCCTCCTCCTGGTACCCCCGGAGTGTCCGAGGCGGAAGAAGTGACTGTACACGTGAACGCGGCGAAGGTCGTGGAGACTGTGCTTTACTCCCCATCGGGCAGGTTTGCCGAGAACGACTTTGAGGAACAGCCCGTTGTCACGCTCACCTTCGGCGACGAGGGTTTCAGGATGCCGGACGATTCCGACTGGGGGTACGTGTTCTTCGTGCCGAAGACCGAGAGCGCGTCCAACGACGTTATCTGCGCTCAAATGGACGGCGGTACGCGGGGCGACTATTGCGACTGGAAAAAAGGCTTTCCCGTGTACCGCGGCGAAACCGAGGTCGGGCCGATCAACATGTACCTTCTTGACGGCGACACCAACGGCGGCAAGAGCATGAGCGGTACGACGATGGAATACGACATCATCGTGCGCTCGGCCAAGGATTTCGATTCGGGCGAGCTGGTGTCCAGCTGGAGCTCAAGGGGCTTTTCCTTCAACGTGACGAACGTGGCGCCGAACGTCACCGCGGTTAGCATGGGCTCTGAGACGCTGTATGAGAACGGCGGCACGCTCGGGCCGATCTCCCTCGGCGTGAAGAAGGCCTTGTCCGCCGAAACGGACGAGCCTTCGGGCCTCGACTTCTATGCTGACGACCCGAATTACACCGACACCAAAAAGGCGTTTGAGACGCGCTGGGACATCAAGCTGGGCAGCTACACGTACACGACAAACATCTTCGGCCCGCCCACGGAGCCGTTCGATTACAGATTCATGCAGGCGGGCACCTATACGATCGAGGTCCAGATGCGCGACAAGGACTCGGTTGACAGGTCTCGCCAGAAAACAAAATACGGCCCGAAGTTCACGTTCACCGTGATTGTGGACGCCAAGCCCTCAATCTCACTTTCGCCTCATTTCGGAACGACCGCGTTCAATGAAAACTCCGGTGGTTCCGGCGAGAACGCCCTGAGCCGCATCGACGTGAACCTCTCGGCGCTGCCGTCCTCGCAGATCGCCGTGGAGCTCAAAATCGAGCGCGTGGGAACGGACAACGGCAACTATCCCGTGCCCGAACTCAGCAACACTACGCTCTTGTTCGGCGGCGAAAGCCCCAATACAACCAACGCCTGGTTTACGCTGAGGAACCTGGACGGCACGGACCGTACGCAGGATCCCGGTTTCACGATCAGCGCTACCGTCACGAACACGACGGTGAACAGCGACAATGTGCAGTGGAAGGACGTTTACCGCCCCGCGTCGCTGCCGGTCACCATCCTGAACCTCTCGCCGGAGATCACCATACCACCCTCAAACACGGTTACGAGGGCCATCAACGAGCCGTTCACGATCAACTATACCTTCAAGGATTTCGGCCGTGGCGACATGCACAACGACAACCTCCCGTACACCGACGGCGGCCATTACACGGTTGCCAGGGGCGAGACCCTGTACTGGACGATCACCGGCGAGCCCTCGGTGCAGCAAACGGTCACCCCGAACGCCAACACCTATCGCGGCACGTTCACGACCCAGTTCTCCAGCGCCGGCACGAAGACGGTCCAGCTGCAGGTCGTGGACAAGGACGGCGGCGAGTCCGAGGTGGCCACGTGGTACTACAGGGTCGATGCGGCCAAGCAGCTCATCGTCACCCCGTGCGGGCCGGGCGAAAGCAGCGGCGGCAACTTCGCAACCAAGTGGACGGGGCAGCTCAACCTGGGCGTAGGCCGCGTGTGGGCTGACGGCGCCGTCAAGCCGTTCAGCGACTTCACGCACATCTACACCTACGCACCCTCCGTGCCCTCCGCCACCGCATACGCGCAGGGCTACGCAGCCGGGGCCAGAGACGACGGCACCCTGTCGCCGGCCGGCTATCCGGTGTCGCAGTCCGGCACGTATCCCGCAGGCGGCAACAACTACGTCGCCGCTGGAACGAGGGACAGCTTCTTCTACGCATGGCTCCAGTCCGCCGGCGAGTCGGGGACGAGCCTTACCACCACCATGCTGAAGCTCGCGCCGGCGTACGGGTCAAACGGCAACGCGAAGCAGCTCGTGAACCTCCCCAAGGAGGAGCAGAACGCCACGTACTATCCCGACACCATCATCGACGCGGTCTTCTCGAAGGAATACTACCCCACGGACAACCTCGGCGACCTCAACGGCGACGAAATCCCCGACATCTACGCCGTCAACCCGATCTGGGACGGCGGCAAGAGGATGTATGAAGTCGTAGGCGGAACGGCCGAGGAGGGCGGCGACGTGTCGTTCAACGCCCTCACGTACAACGACGACGGCGACTTCCTGCCGTCAACGTCCTACCAGGGCGGGCTTCCGAACACGGTCAACGGCTGGACGGTGCATGGCGAGGCGTTCACGCCCGACTGGGAAATCCGCGGCTTCCACAGGGCAGGCCTGAACCACCGCGAAGACCACGACGGCCTGAACCGCTTCGTGCGCGGCAAGTGGGTGTCGGTGCCGCACTTCTCCGAGGCCGAGACGAACGCCGTTGCGTTCTGGAACCAGGGCGGCACGAACATGTGGGATGCCGTCAAGGACGATCCCAAGGAGTTCGCGAAGCTGAGCTACACGAACACCTGGTCCTACTTCAAGGCCACGGCCACCAACCAGACGACCTACGCCACCGAGTTCGCGGACTGGTCCGCCGCGTTCAGCGCCGCCCTTGACAAGGAAGACAGCTGGATTCCGGAGAACCGCACCGACCCGACCCTCTGGGACACCGACGGCGACGGCCTGCCCGACGGCTACGAATACTACTTCTGGTACATGGCCGCCGTGGGCAGGATGGACGGCACGAACTGGGTGCAGATGACGGGCGAGAAGTTCACGCTGAACGACATCGCCAAGGGCGAGACGCTTACGCCTGCCGACATCATGAGGGCGTTCAACCCGACCGTCAAGGCGTCTGGAAAGCTCTCTGAGCGCGATACCGACAACGACGGCCTCTCCGACCACGAGGAATACATCATGGGCCTCAATCCCATCCACTGGGACTCCGACGGGGACGGCATGAGCGACTTCTGGGAGGTTATGCGCGGGATGAACCCGCTCAAGGTGCCCTCTGACTCCGAGAGAAACGCCGACGGCGACTACATGGCCTCCTACGTGACCGACGGGACGTATGCCATCGTGACGATGTCCAACGGCGCCCTCTACGCCCTTGCGCAGAACGGCCAGAACCTCCGCACCTTCAACAGGGAGCTTCTCGAAGGCGGCACCAACGTGCCGGCCACGGCGGTGTTCGGCCTCGAAGACCCCGTGCAGAACGTGTCGAACGTGGCGTCGATCGCCGTGTTCCGCTACGCCGGGGAGAATTCCACCTGCGTGCCGAAGAAAACGGGGACCAGGAGCGGCAGCATCAAGCCGCTTGACACCGAGGAGGTCAACATGGCCAATATGACGGTCACGTCGATCGCGATAGACCAGCCCCTCCTGCTCATCCACCAGCAGGTCTTCAGCCAGTTCGGATTCGACCCGCGCACCGGCTGGTTCGTGAACTCCAACGGACGCGTCAACGAGCGCTGGAAAGCCGACAGATGGAACGGGGCGGGCGACGCGATCAACACCGTGTCGTACAACTGCACGGACGAATACCGCGTGCTGAAGTACCGCTACGAGACCGGCCTGCGCTCGGCCTCGGACGACATCAGCCGGATCGCCGCGAAGACGCTGTCGCTCGCGACCGTGTTCGACGAGGGCACCACGAACCCGAACGTCCCGTTCACGGACAACAACTTCGTCGTGGAGGACGCGGAATCCACCTATCCGTCCTTCTCCAGCACCAACCACGGCGCGGACACCGACGAGGACGGCGTGCCCGACGGCTGGGAACTCTACGTAGGCTCCAACCCGAACGTCAAGGGCCGTTATTCGGGCCTCAACCCGAGCGTGGAGAAGCTCGACGACCTCCGCGACCGCGAGAACGACGGACTGGGCCTCGTGGCGGAGTTCGCCGGCACCGACTCCTGCAACGCCTACAGCGGCGTGGAGTCGATCTACTCGAACCACCCCGGCAACACCAAGGGCTGGTTCAACAAGTTCTTCCCGACCAACCCCGATAACGGCGACACCGACGGCGACGGCATAAGAGACGGCGCGGAGGGCGACACCTGGAAAGCCACGTTCAGGCTCTGGCAGGGTGAGATCCGCGAAACCGACGTCCTGGGCGCGCGCTCCGACATTAACCACGAATTCACCTTCATCTACGGCGACCCGACCGACGACGGCGCCGTCTGCATCCGCGGCGGCGGCCTCAACCCGTGCTCGATCGACACCGACTTCGACCTGCTGCCCGACCTGTGGGAACGCCAGTACGCCGGCGTGGTGTTCAAGGACGGCAAGCCCGGCAAGGGCGACACGAAGTACGGCACCACCGTGGGAGGCCTGCTCCCCGGCACGATCAAGGCCATCAACCGCAACGACAACATCGTGAGCAACAGCACGCCAAGGGCGTACATCACGGCGGGCATGGACGGCACATACGGCCCGCAGTCCGACAACTCCTACGGCGACGCCGTGACGCGGTTCGACCTGCTCGACCTGGCCACCGGCACGCAGCGAAACCTCGACTTCGACAACGACGGCCTCCAGAACTTCCAGGAGTACCTCGTGCAGACGCTCCGCCACCTCCGCTACGACGACACCGAAACGCCGCTCATGGGCAGCTACCTGCCGGACGGCGTCGCGGGCACGCGCAAGTACGTGGGCTTCATCCCGATGCAGACCTGGGACGGCAACGAGTTCTACAAGACCGCGCGCGCCGCGGGCTTCTCGGGCCTCTCCGCCCATCAGGGCGAGGGCTTCCGCTACGACCAGCTCGGCTACTTCACGCGTCCCCCGATGGAGTGGGACCCGATGGCCCTGCGCCTCAACAACTGCGAAAACTACCATGAAAACGGCTACCGCATCCTGATGCCGCCGAACGGCCTTTCCCCGCTGGCTTCGGCCGAGAACGAATCGCGCTTTGGCCGCGCCAGCCTCTACGTCAGCACCGACCCGCGCCTGTGGGACTCCGACGCGGACGGCATGGACGACTACTACGAACTCTTCCACGGCCTCAACCCGCTGCTCGGCGGCGACGACCTGATCTCCCTGGCGTACCTCAGGAGAACGTCGGAGGACGGCCCGATATTCTCCGCGCGCTGCAACGCGTGGACGGGCTGGGAGGAGAAGGACCTCGAACCCGACGCGATGAAGTTCCCGTGGGCGATGGGCTCGCCAGAGGTGGACGCCGACGGCGACGGCCTGCGCAACGTGGACGAGTCGCTGCTCGTGAACATGCCCAACCCGCTCAACTACCACACCGACCCCACGCCGCTGTGGATGACGGACTCCTCGTCCGAGATCAGCTTCACCGCGCAGTACTACGGCCGCGACCCCTACATGACGGCCAACCCCGCGAAGACACCGGACATCACGTCCTACTTCTGGTTCATGATCATCGACTCCAACTCGCCCGGCTCCGTGAAGGACTACATCTTCTCGTTCGAGGAGAACGAGGGCTTCGACTCCGACCACGACTGGATCCCCGACGAGCAGGAGCTCACCCACGCCGTGTCCAGCGCCACCGACCCGCTTGACGCCACCGACCCCGACCGCCGCCAGGCGATGTACTTCCCCGGCACGAACTCCGTCGTGGCCTCCTTCTCCGGCAAGATGCACCGCCGCCTCGGCGAGAACTACGGAATGCTGCGCACGTTCACCGCCGAAACGTGGGTCCGGCCCGAAGACGTCTCGCGCGCCCAGACGATCCTAGCGCGCGTCAGCGACTATTCCGGCAGCACGATGCTGAACAACAAGCACCGGGTGCGCGCCAACTTCCGCATCGGCGTGGAGGCGGGCGGCCGCGTTTACGGCCAGTACGACTCCTCCGACGCCGTGCCGAGCTCCAACCCCAAGGGCTTCGGAACCACCACCGTCGAGGGCACCACGCTCAAGACGAACGAGTGGTCGCACGTGGCGCTCTCCTACGACGGCTCCACCCTCGTCCTCTACGTCAACGGCACGGAAGTCAACCGCGTGTCCTCCACGCTCATTCCGGCAAACGGCATCATCGTGACGCTGCAGTCCGTCACGCCAAACGGCGCCAACTACGGCGGCGGCAGGGACGACGACGTTGACGACTCCAGCGGCTACACGAACTACCCGAGCGCGTTCCTCGTGGGCGCGGACGCAGCGGAAATCGGCGGCATCACGATCGGCCCCGGCTCCTCGTGGACGAACTACTGCGACCACTACCAGGGCTGGATCGACGAAGTGCGCGTGTGGGACGGCGCCCGCACCGCCGCGGAGATCTCGGACGACTACAGGAAGCGCTACTCGCTTGAGGACGTATCCGACCTCCGCGACAAGATCTACGCCAAGTGGCTCGACGGCGGCACGCACAACCCGAACGACGGCCACCCGGACCTGCCCGCCGAACTGCTGCTCCACTACGCATTCCAGCAGCTTCCCAGCGACGTGACGAACTCCAACGTGGCCACGATGCCAACCGGCTTCTCCGACAAGGTGCGCGACAACGTGAGGTGGAACGGCTACCCGATTGACATCAGCTGCGGCTGGTGGAGCGCCGTGCCGATCGCCAGCACCGTTTACAGGAACCGCGCGATCGTGCCGTGGCTGCGCAACACGTGCAGCGTGCTGCCCCCGCTCGAGGGCACCACGCCCGACAGCGCCTTCTGGGGCGAACTGCTCGGCGGCGTCACCTTCCCGTCGGAGGTGGACGTGGCCAGGTTCGCATTCCCGAACGCGGCCAACCCGTACCCGTACTGGAAGTACATGGGCGAGAACTACTACCGCATGGGCCAGCTCGGCCTTCTGGCCACCACCAACTCCTCCATCCGCGCCGTCGCCCGCGACGTGCTGATGCGCTTCAGGTTCGACAACCGCACCTACTTCGTGGGCGGCTCCGACCTGCTCCCGCTCGGCGGTGCCTACGCGAAGCGCTGCAAGGACTTCTGGGACGGCCAGGGCGCCACGGACGCCTGGACGGCCACGTACAACGACCGCGATAACGACGGCCTGCCCGACTGGTGGGAATACGGCCCCGCGACCAACTACATCGCCGACGTCAGCGGCATGACCGCCTCCACCAAGGTCAACTACACGCTGGAGTCCGGAGCCGTGGTTCCAATGTCCGCATGGGAGGCATACCAGATCGACCTCGCCCGCGGCATGCTGCCCACCGACGGAAGGTACGACGACGCCTTCAGGAACAACGTTGACAGCAACGACGACGGCCTTCCCGACTGGTGGCAGAGGCTCTACGGCGTTTACGACTTCACCCCGGACGAGGACCCCGACAACGACGGCCTCTCCATCTACCAGGAATGGCAGATCTCGTGGGACGAGGAAAATGGCTTCGGCGTGCTGAACGGCTACCCGCTCCTCAGCCCGACGAAGGCCCGCTCCCTTGACGGACAGGAAGTGACCGACTACTTCCTCCAGTGTACGAACGGCGTGTACAAGGGCTACTACCTCGGCGAGATCGTGGCCGACTTCGACATGATGGAGGACGGCTTCGAGGACGCCTTCGGCACCGACGACACGCTCTTCGACGCCTGGAGCGACTACGACGAGGACGGCTGGTCCGCGTGGGCGGAACTGCGCTACTCCACGTTCAAGATGACCAAGGCCGGCCAGTTCGCCTCTCACTACGTGGGCGACACCGAGGTCTCCGACACCCCCGAGCCCGTCGTACACGCGACGCTCCGCTACAACGGCACCATCCCCTCCGGCGCCTCCAACACCGCCTTCGTCGTGCAGGCGTTCGCCGGCAACAACATGCTGAAGAAGCCCACGGCCACGTATGTGGTCAGGCCCGGCGCCGCCGAAACGCGCTTCTACTACCTCGGAATGCAGGAGGACCGCGTGATCCACGGCACCTTCGCACCCGGCTTCGTGCAGTCGCAGAACGGCTCGTTCGCGCTCCAGTACGCGTTCGTGCAGCCCGCCAACTCCTATTCGTGGAACGTGGACGGCAGGTCCTACACCGGCTCCTACGCCGAACTGCGCGAGGCGATCGTAAGGTACGGATCCAAACTCCGCCTGGCGACGGAGGCCTTCGCCTGGCATAGCGTGGATGGAGCCGTGACCGGAACGGACGAGTCTGCCAACGTGCTCCGCGTGGACGTCGTTGACGGCACCCAGAAGGGCAGCCTGTACATCGACATGGAGCGCGTGGGCGAAATCGACTTCACCACGGGCGACTTCACCTTCGACTTCTCGAAGGTGGCGGGCCACCGCTTCAGTACCTCCTCCGTCGATTCCGGCAACTGCTTCTACCGCATAAAGTACAACGTCAAGCTGCCCGCGATGCAGAACAAGAGGCTCTCGCTCTCGCTCGGCAAGCCCGACTCCGGCGCGCTCGCGGAGGGCACCACCGCCTTCACGGCGTTCATCGACCTTGACGGTAACGGCGCGTTTACGCCCGGATACGAGCCCTTCGGCTTCGTGAAGAACGTCGAAGTGGGCTGGGACAACGTGCCCGAGCTCGTCATCGAGATGACCGACGCCTCGGCAGCGGCCGGCAAGCGCTTCACCTATCCGTCGGACGCGGACACCATCCGCATCGTCCGCACCGCCATCAACGGCCTTGAGACGCTGGAAAGCGGCGAAACGGTCAAGCGCCGCATCGTCTATAACCGCGACGCGACGGCTACCGAGCGCCACCTCGTGAACGAATCCGACCTCGTGACCGTGGGCAAGTTCGGCCTCGACTGGTCCAACCTGCGCGCCGACGTGGGCGCGATGAAGACCATCGCGCTCAGGGACGTCTCGTCCGTCACCTACACCGTGACACGCGGCGCCGGATCGGTTATGAACATCGACCCGACGAACGTGGTTGACGTCTTCACCGTCACGTTCCCGGCCGAGCAGAGCAAGCCGTCCGCAGTCTCCCCGAGCAGGCTGAAGGGCCCGAAGGTGGAAACGCAGCGTCCGACATTCCAGTGGACCGGCACCGAGGACAACACGGCCTTCATCCTCCAGATCCTCAATACGGACAACACGCCCGTTTACACTTCCCCGCTTCAGGCCCTGCCCGCGCGCGACGCGAGCGGCGCGTACGTCTGGACCGCGCCGGTGTACGTAAGCACGAACGCGAGCGCCGACGCCTGGTCGCTCGGCAACAACTCCAACTACAACTGGCGCGTGGCGATGTTCTCGCCCAAGTTCTCCGACACGAACCTCGCGACGGCAGTGTGGAGCGACGCGGCGGCGTTCGAGACGCGCCTCGCCGCCGGCGGCACCCGCACCTCGATCTACGGCGCGGCGGACGTCCAGGTGCGCTACTTCGGCCCCGCCACCAATGACCTCACCAACGTGGTGGTGCAGCTGTACAAGACGGCAGACTTCACCGGCGAACCCGCTGCGCAGTCGCGCCTCGAAAAGACCGAAGGATCTGTAACCAACCTCGTCGAGGCCGGCTACGGCATCCGCTTCCTCGGCCTCGAGGAAGGCACATACTACGCCCTCGCCTACATCGACCGCAACGGCGACTACATGCGCCAGCGCAGCGAAAGCTGGGGCTACGCCAACCAGATCGGAACGGGCGTGAGCGAAATCTACTCGCCGACCGCGGTCAAGATCGTCTCCAAGAGCGGCAGCGTGCCGTCCGTCGAGCTCTTCATGGAGGATACGGACGTCAACCAGAACGACGTGCCCGACTGCCTTGACGACGAATCCATCCTCTTCATCTCCTCGGCGGTTGCCGGCGCCGACACGAGCGACGTTGACGGCGACGGCCTCACGGCCGACGAGGAGGCCGGCGAGTCCTACACCAGCGCCTCCCTCTGGGACACCGACGGCGACGGAATGCCCGACGGCTGGGAAGCCGTGTTCGCCGGAACCGACCCGCTCACTGCGGACGCCGACACCGTCATCGACGGCGACGTGATGGCCTACGCGGAGGAGACGTGGAAACTCGTCACGGCCACGAACGGCGCAACCTACCTCGTCAACCCGACGAACGCCAACGTGCGCGTGGGCGACCCGCTGCCGCTCGCCCGCCTCGTATCCACATACGACTACGCCGGCAAGTACGGCGTGGGCACGAACCTGACGGACAACGCGGTCACCACCCGCGTGGCGAAGGTCGAAAACGTCACTGCCGTGCGCGTCCACGCGCAGGTCTATGACAAATACGGCTACAACCCGCTCACCGCCGTGCCAGTCGAGAACGCGGTGAACACCAAGCCGTTCACGGCGCTCGACAAGTACCTCCTCGTCCGCTACTTCCAGGCGCTCGGCCTCTGCACCGAGGCGGACGTGAACGCCAACCGCAAGTGGTCCGACTTCTCGCTGGTGCCCAACGACGCGGACAACGACCTCGACGGCGTGCTCGACGGCTGGGAACTCTACGTGATGTTCGGCACGAACGACGTCAAGTCCGCAGCCACCGCGAAGATCAGCCCGTTCAGCTACGACGACTCGCGCGAGGACGCGCCGGACGGCGGCGGCCTCAAGGTGTTCGAGGAATTCGACGGCGGCAACTCGCCGACCGACCCGTGGCAGACCACGACCGAAGGCCTCACCGGCCTGCCGGACGACATCGCCTACCTCTACAGGATCAAGTCCGAGGCCGACCTCATCGCCGACGACGACAACGACGGCCTCTCCAACTGGGCCGAGTACCTCGCGTCGCAGCTGGTCTCGAAACTGACGGGTACGGACGTTTTCTTCAACGTCGATGATCCCTGCTCCGTCACGCCCAACCGCCTCGATTACTTCTACCAGATCACTCAGAACGGAAAGACGGTTTACGTGGGCGAGGCGCTTGACGACGCCGGAACGCACCTCATCGCCGACCACGACTTCATGGAGGACTGGTGGGAGGACAGCTACGACGCCACCTACGCCAACCGCTACGTTTACGACGCGCTTGCCGACGACGACAACGACGGATGGAGCAACTGGTCCGAGGCCCGCGCCTTCACCGACCCGACGCTCGACAACCGCCTCTCCCTCGTCTCCGCAGGGTCTGGCGACGACCAGGTGATCGCCGCCCACCCGACGCCCGCCGTCGCGATGAAGCTCACAAGCGCCGACCCAGCCGCGCTCAACGGCAGGATAGTCGTCAAGGCTTGGCGCGGCAATTCCATGAAGGATGCCCCTGACGCCACATGGACGGTTTCCGGCTCCGGCGAGGCCACGATGTCCCATACCCGCTTCATCGGCTATAATCCAAACCGAAAGGTCAATATTGCACTTGGCGGCGGCATGATCGCTCAGCAGAGCGTATCGATAGGATTCTTCGATCCGAGCTACTACGTTGTCAAATACGACGATAACGGAACGGTGGCGGACTTTGAATACCACAGCCTGAACAATTCCAGGTGGTTTGGAATTGACGCCGACCATCCGATTTCGGTCGATTCCGTCGAGGGCGTGTTCCGCAAACACTACGAGAAGCTTCCGTTTGGCGAAAGCAACAATCAGGGCGTAAGCAACTACGTGGGCAGGATCAACTATGCGACCGGCGAAATGGAGATTGACTTCACCGAGTACCAGGATACTGACTATTCTTTCGGCAACAATGACCATGAAGTTAATCATCTAAACCTCTCGCATTCGTTCGTGCGCGTCACCTACAAGAGCCGCGTGGTGTCCACGAGCGGCGTGTGCAAGTTCATGCTTTCGCAGCCCGACGACATCGTCGGCGCAGGCAAAGCGCTCCGCGAAGGCCTGACCACGTTCGTGGCGTTCGTTGACCGTAACGGCAATGGCGAGTGCGACGCCGGCGAACCCTACGGCTTCAAGAAGGACGTAAACGTGGGCTGGGACAAGGTCTCCGACGTAGAGATCTGCCTCATGCCCGAATCCTCCATCGCGCCGGTCCTCTCGTTCGAAGACGGCAGCGTGACTGGTTCCGTGCGCATCGTCCGCACCGCCATCAACGGGGCGGAGATCAAGAAGCGCACGGTGTGGTCCGGCAAGGTCGATACTTCCATCCGCAACTGGATCGCCGCCGGCGACATGCTGAACAGCGCCCGCTATAAAGAGCCGCAGTACGACTTCGACTGGTCCGGCCTCGTCGCCGACGCCACGAACTACGCCGGCCTCGCCTCTGCGGCCGACATCAGGAACGTCACGTACGCCGTGTTCGCGGGGACGAACCCCGAACCTTTGACGACGTTCACCAAGGCGTTCGCGGCATCGGGCGTTGCGCCCGTCGCCACTGGCGGCTGCGAACTGTCCGATTACAAGGTCCTCTCCGCACAGCCCGAGCTGAAGTGGAAGGGCACGGATGGCTACACGGCCTTCGCCCTTGAGATTGCGACGAACGGGAACTTCGCCGCCGACACCGTGATATACTCAATCACGAACTTCCTGCCCGCCGCCACGTCCGACGGCTACACCTTCAAGCCCGAAATCTACGTGGGCGACGGACTGAAGGACAACACGGAGTACTTCTGGCGCGTCGCGCAGCTGAATGCGAAGTTCACGACCAACGTCTGGAGCAAGACGGCGAAGTTCACCACCGCCGTCACCACCGACAACGCCAACACCGGCTACGGCATACTCGGAGTCGATGTCCGCTACTTCGGGCCGTCCTACGCCGACCTCACGAACGTGGTCGTGGGCGTTTATCCCTCCGCCGACTTCGCCTCCGCGCCCGTGGCGCGCAAGCGGCTCTCCGGCGATGGCAAGGTCTCCTCTCTCACGAACGACCTCTCCAAGGCGTTCACGGATGTTTCCACCAACATCGTGCTGGAGGGCATCGCACCCGGCTCCTACTATGTGATGGCGTTCATCGACTCCAACGGCAACGGAGTGCGCGAACCGTACGAGACCTGGGGCTACGTCAACAACGTCGGCACGGACGCCGTTGACCTCTACACGCCAGTTGCCGTGCCCGTGAAGTCCATCAAGGCGGCTCCGGCCTCCGTGTTCCTCGTGATGGAGGATACGGACGTCAACCAGAACATGCTGCCCGACTGCCTCGACGACATGTCCAACTGGTCTCTCGCCGGACCTGACGACACGGGTTCCGACGTGGCCGCCACGTCCGACTCCGACGGCGACGGACTCTTCGACGCCGAGGAGGAGGACTACGGCACCGATCCGTTCAAGCCCGACACGGACGGCGACGGACTGCCCGACGGCTGGGAAGTCAAGAACGGTACCGATCCGCTCTTTGTGGACTCCGACCTCGCCGGCGCGAACGACGTGATGGCGTATAAGGCCGACACCTTGACCATCATGGTCGCCACCAATGCGACGGGCTCCGTGACCAACAGATTCGTGGTCAACTCCCGCTTCGAGGAAGGCTACGCGCAGATGAGCAACACCGTTTACACCGTGTTCGAGGTGAACGGCCAGCTCTTCGTCGGAGCGCCGACGAACCGCGAAGACGTGATTAAGGGTTATTCCTACGCCTACATGACGACCAACGTCGCCGTGATGCACTCTGCGGTGTACGACTTCTACGGCTATGATCCGACCACGGCTAAGCCGGGTGACGGCACGAACACGGTTCCGTTCACGGCGTACCTGAAGTACGTTACGCAGCAGTACTACCTGAAGGAATTCAAGGGTGGCGACGCGACGAACGACTTCGCGCTCGCGGTTGACAAGCTCGACTCCAACGCGAACTACGTGCCGGACGGCTACGAGCTGTACGTCCGCTACGCGGCAGGCAAGGAGTTCGACCTTGCCGCCGCACGCGCCTCCTTCGGCGACAACGTGGTGCAGACGCCGTTCGACCCGTACGACGAGTACTTCTTCTACAGGACGCTGCTCAAGTCGCAGCCCGAAATCTACGGCGCGCTCGCTCCGTTCGACAACGCCGAGGCGATCTCCAACGGCTGGCTCGCGGCCGGCTGGGACTGGAGCAAGTCCAACCCGATGGACGTGATGGCATACGCCGAGGTAACGGCGCAGCTCGCTATCTCCAACGGCGTGGCGTTCGCGGTCCACGCGGTCACGAACGAGCAGGGCGCGGTGATCGCGACCAACCTCTACAGGACCGTGACCCTCACGAACGGCACGATCGTGGTGGGTGCCATCGACACGAACGCGACGCTCGTTGCCGGACAGTTCAGCGCGACGGTTGCCACCAACGTGGTGCTGCTGCATTCGGCGGTGTATGACTGGTTTGGCTTCGACCCGACCACGGCGATGCCTCCCGCCACGCGCACTGTCACGGGCGAGAACGGCGACGCCGTCACCGTGACCGTCAACGGGGCGCACACCGTTCCGTTCACGGCCGCGTGGAAGGAAGTGACCGAGAAGCTGTACCTCAAGGAGCTCTTCGACATCGACTTCAGGCTCGATCCGGAGCTCATCGACTCCAACGCTAACGGCCTGCCGGACGGCTGGGAGCTGTACGTCGGCTTCGCGGCCACCACGAACAGGACCGGCGCCGCGGCGTTCCCGCTCGCGGGCGAGAACCTCGGCAAGGCCATCGCCGGCTTCAACGAGGGCGTTGACGCGGCCGATCCTTGGGACGAGTACTTCCTCTTCAACCGCATCGCGGACAAGGACGGCGTGGTGCCGTACACCAACGCCGAGGCTCGCAAGTACAGGATCGGCGACGGCGACCTCGTGAAGGACGAGGACTTCGACGGACTTTCCAACTACCAGGAGTTCCTGGCGTCGAAGGCCCCGTACAACGTGGCGCTCAGCGTGATGAACGCGATGAGCGACGGCGTGACGCTCGACTACTTCGTCAAGGCCGGCGGCACGTACCTCGGCCAGGCGTTCAACGGCGGCGAGTTCATCGAGCCGACAGCCCGCGAGGCGCTGGGCATGGACGAGCTGATGAACGCCGGCACGCGCACGGACGAGAGCGGCTGGAAGTTCTGGGACGAGGCCCGCTACTCCTACGCGAACGAGGGCACGAACGGCTTTGAGATCGTGAAGAAGCTTGTGCCGCCAGTTAAGCTCACGCTTCGCGTGTCCGAGGTCGGACCTGTGACCCTGAGGGCCTACAAGGTCGGCTCCTCCACGCTCCTTGCGGAATGGACCAACGTCGGCACGGGCGACGACTACGGCAAGTGGGTGAACGGCGTGCTGCGCACGACGCTTGGCGAGCCGAGCTTCGGCGCGTTGCTGCCGGGCCAGGTGCGCTTCACGGCGTCCAACATCTCCGGCGCCGCCGGAAGCGCGGTGGTGCCCGTCGGCTGGGCCGGCGCGGACGTTGACGTCACGCTCGGCGAGGCCAGCCAGATGTTCCCGATCGGCTACTCGGTCCTCGACGAGAACGGCAAGCCCGCGCGCGTCAGGATCGTGCGCACCGCCATCAACGGCATCAGCGAGCAGAACGGCAAGGCGCTCAGGAAGCGCGTGGTGAGGAGCCTCAACTTCGCCGGCTCCACCACGAAGACCGTCCTTGAGGCGACGGACTTCTCGACCGGTCTCGAGAGGGAGGAATTCCTCATGCAGGACGCCATTGAGATCGGCATCAGCGCGATTGACACCGTCACCTACACCATCGTGGTCGGCCCGGCCAACATCTACCGCGACCCGTCGCTCATCCAGGGCGCGACCTTCACGGTCAACTTCCCGAGCTCGCGCCGCGTGGCGATTCCGATGGTCGAGGAGTCCGCCGCCGCGATCGAGCGCGAGGACGACGAGGAGAATGTGGTGAAGTTCTCCGCCGACGGCGGCATGACGAAGTACTGGCTGGCCGTGTGGAACAGCGAGTCCGGCGCGTGGGTGACGAACGACGTCGCGGCGCTGCCTCCGTCCATCGGCGGCGTCTATACCGTGCCCGTCACGAACTTCACGTTCAAGAAGGACATGGAGGTGGCCTACAAGGTGTGCCTCGGCAACGACAAGTTCATGAACCTGCCCGAGACCGAGGACGGCTGGTCCGCCGAGGGCCGGTTCAGGGTGAACGCCGGCGTGTCCCTCGCGGGCGCGATCGACGTGACGGTCGAGTATCCCGCCGCCACGGTTGCGCTTGACGCGGCGAAGCTGATGGTCGGCGTGTCGAGGACGCCCGACTTCCGCGAGATCGCCTTCACGAACGTGACGGCGCTTGACAACGGCAAGTACACCGCCAGGATCGCGGTCGAGACGAACAAGAACTACTACGTGGCAGCCTGGTACGTGAACGACGCAGGCGACGGCCGCAGCAGCATGAAGGTGAGGATGCCGTACGACACGTGGGGCTACGCCACCGAGCTCGGCCTCGACGCCTCCTGCTTCGACCCGCTTGCCGTCAAGGCGGACGCGGGCGCGACGAACGTGGTGGTGTACCTCCAGGACACCGACTGGAACAAGAACAACGTCCTCGACGTCAAGGAGCAGTTCAAGGCGGAATCCTCCGGCCTCAGCGCCGACGGCGACAACGAGACCACCGGCGCGAAGCACGACGACAACGACGAGGACAACGACGGCCTCAAGTACTGGGAGGAGACCGACATCGACGACTTCGGCAACACGTCCGACAAGATCGCCGCAGGCACCGACCCTGCCGTTTGGGATACTGACGGCGACGGCATTCCTGACGGCTGGGAACTGAAGGTCGGCGGCGCCACGCAGGATCCGCTCTACATGGACGCGGACTACTGGGACGGCACGGTGATGGCCTACGCGGACGTCTCCGACCGCGTGACGCTCGGCACGCTTGCGGGCGACTCCAACACGGTCGTGGCGGTCGTCCACAACGGCGAGCAGTTCAACGGCGGCCAGCCGCAGAACGACGTCTGGCAGGCGTTCAGGGTGTTCAAGTACGGCGCCACCAACGACTGGGTGTGGGCTCTCGGCGCGGCCACGAACGTGGTGAAGGGCACGAGCTTCGCGCCGATGGGCGTTGCCTCCAACAAGGTGGTGGCCATCCACGCCTCCGTGTACTCCATCTTCGGGTACGACCCGGCAACGGCCAACGCGGCCCTCGGGTTCGAGGTTCCGGCTGCGGCCGACGCCGGTACTGTTGACGCTGCGGCAGCGGCGTCCTCGAACGCGCTCCATGCGGTACACACCAAGCCCATGACGGCGTACGACAAGTACTACCTCGCCGACTACCTCGCCGCGATCGGCTTCGCGACGAAGGAGGACGTGGCGAAGGAGGCGGCCGACAAGCGTTGGCAGTACACGCTCGAGACCGGACGCTCCGACCACGACGGCGACGGCATCGCGGACGGCTGGGAACTCTACGTGATGTTCGGCACGAACACCGTCTGGAGCAAGGCGACGGCAGGAGTCACTCCGTTCGAGGCGGACAGCATCGACAAGCCGCTCGACGGCGTCACGCCCGTCACGCAGAAGCAGGCGTACGGACTCGACCCGTGGAACGCCTGGAGCGTCTGGACGTTCTTTGGCGCGGACGAGGACTTCAAGTTCGACGACAACGAGGCGATCCGGTTCAGCTTCCTCGACGGCGACCTTGTGAAGGACGAGGACTTCGACGGACTCTCCAACTGGCAGGAGATGCTGGCGTGGAGGAGCGACAAGACGGCGTTCGGCGACCTCTCGGTGACGAACGCGATGAGCGACGGCGCGACCTACGACTACTTCCGCACGACCGCCGACGGCTCGACCTACCTCGGCCAGGCGTTCAACGGGGCGGAGTTCATCGAGCCCGCGTTGCGCGACGAGCTGGGCATCGCCGAGCTGATGAACGCCGGCACCCGCACCGACGAGAGCGGCTGGGACTTCTGGAGCATTGCCCGCTACAGCGTGGCTAACATCGGCACCAACGGCTTCGAGGCGCTCATACCGGCGCCGGCGGTGAACGTGCTGTTCCGCGCGAAGGACGCAGGCGCAATCGAGGTCAAGGCGTACGCGGAGGGCTCCGCAGTGCCGACGGCCACTTGGACGGTCAGCTCCTCCAACTGGGTGGGTACGGTTCTCCGCACGACGCTCGGCGAACCCGTTTCGGGCGTGCTGCTGCCCGGCAGGACCCGCTTCACGGCGGTCAACGAGGCCGGCGCTATGGGCGTGGGCGAGGCGGTCGTCGGCTGGGCCGGCGCGGACCTCGAGATCGCGCTCGGCGACGCCAACCCGATGTTCCCGGTGGGCGCCTCCGTGCTTGGCGCGGACGGCAAGCCGACGCGCGCAAGGATCGTGCGCACGGCGATCAACGGCGTGGCATGCACGCCTCGCGTGGTGAAGAGCTACAACTTCACCGGCGACGCCGGCAAGACGGCGTTCGAGAACGGCGACTTCACCACGGGCCTCGAATCCGGCTGGCTCTTCTCCGACGCGGCGCAGCTCAACATAGCGAGCAACGCGATCGACACCGTTACCTACACCATCGTGGTCGGCACGGAGAACATCTTCGCCAATCCGTCGGCGATTTCGGGCGAACAGTTCACGGTCGCCTTCGGATCGGCGCGCGCGGTGGCGACGCCGAACGTGATTGACGCGGCGGCCACGATCGAGGGCTCCGACACGAACGTGGCCGACACGGTGTCGTTCACGGCCCCGGCCGGCATGACGAAGTACTGGCTCGCCGTCTCGAACACGGTGTTCAACGCCGACGGCACGGTGGCCAGGTTCTCCGGATGGACCACGAACGCGGTCGAGGCTCTGCCCGCGCCGGTCAACGGCGTCTATACGGTGCCCGTCACGAACTTCGTGTTCACGGACGGCATGGAGGTGGCCTACAAGGTCGCGCTCGGCAACGACAAGTTCGGCGAGCCGGCGAAGGACTCCGACTGGTCCGCCACGGGCCTCTTCAAGGTGAACAACGGCGTGTCGCTCACCGGCGCGATCGGCGTGGAGGTCGGCTATCCCGCCGCCACCGACCCGCTCACGGCGGGCAGCCTGATGGTCGGCGCGTTCAGGACGCCCGACCTGCGCGAGCCGTTCGCGGTCACGAACGCGACGAACGGCAAGGCGACGCTCCTTGTCGAGACGAACAGGACGTACTACGTGGCGGCCTGGTACGTGAAGGACCCGGCGGACGGTCGCGCGGGCAACGAGGTGCGCATGCCGTACGACACGTGGGGCTACGCCACCGAGCTCGGCATCGACGCCACCTGCTTCGACCCGCTCGCCGTCAAGGCGGACGCGGGCGCGACGAACGTGGTGGTGTACCTCCAGGACACCGACTGGAACGCGAACAACGTCCTTGACATCACCGAGGACTTCGAGGCGAAGACCGATGGCGGCGCCGCCGCCGGCGATGGCGCGCATCCGAACGACGACGCCGACGACGACGGCCTCTTCTACTACGACGAGCTCGACCTCGGCACCGATCCCGACCTGCCCGACACCGACATGGACGGCATCCCCGACGGTTACGAAGTCAAGATCGGCACCGACCCGCTCTTCAACGACTCTGGCTTCGCCGGCGCTGACGACGTTATGGCGTTCAGGACGGCCGACCTCACGGTCATGGTCGCCACGAACTCCGACGGCACCGTGACCAACAGGTTCGCGGTCAACTCCCGCTACGAGGAGGGCTACGCGCAGATGAGCAACACCGTTTACACCGTATTCGAGGTGAACGGCCAGCTCTTCGTGGGCGCGCCGGTGAACCGCGAGGACGTGATGTCCGGCTACATGTATGCGTACGTTGCCACCAACGTCGCCGTGATGCACTCGGCGGTGTACGACTTCTACGGCTACGACGCCGGCACGGCGAAGCCGCAGAGCCACCTCGAGAACATGCGCTACTGGTGGTATTCGCGCGACACGGTACCGTTCACGGCGTACATGAAGTACGTGACGCAGGAGTACTACCTGAAGGAGGTCGATCCCGCGAACGACGCGAAGTTCGAGCTCACGGTTGACAGGCTCGACTCCAACGCCAACTACCTGCCCGACGGCTACGAACTGTACATCCGCTACGCGGCGGGCCAGACGTACGACGCCCTGATTGCCCGCTCCTCCTACGGCGACAACGCTACGCGCACGCCGTTCGACCCGTATGGCGGCGACGGTGACGGCGACGGAATGCCTGACGTCTGGGAAGTCTGGGCGGGCGTGACCGATCCCACGGAGGCTGACGCCAGCACGGCGGCGGAAGGCGACGTGATGGCGTACTTCGAGGAGCAGCGCATCGCAGTGGTCGTGACCAACGGCGCTGGCGCGGCGGCCACCTACCTCCTCCCGCACGACGCTCTCGTTGCGCCGAAGGTGGGCGACGCGGTGACGGCGCAGCTCAATCTCCTCTCCTCCTACGAGTACGGCAACCTCCTTGGCGAGGGCACGAACGTGACGCTTGACGCCGGACGCATCGTGTCCGTGACCAACGCCACGGTGGCGCTCGTCCACTGGCAGGTGTACGACCGCTTCGGCTTCGACCCGAAGACGTGCGTGACGGACGACGACGCGGTGAACACCAAGCCGTTCACGGCGCTTGACAAGTGCCTGCTCCTCAGGCACTTCGCCGCGCTCGGCCTCAACGACGGCGCCTACACTGCGGCGAACTTCGAGGCGTGGACGCTCAAGCCCGGCGAGACCGACGCCGACCGCGACGGCATCGCCGACGGCTGGGAGCTCTACACGATGTTCGGGCCTGGCGTTGCCGACAAGGGCACGGCGGCCCGCAACCTCAGCCCGTGGAGCGGCGACGACCGCGGCAATTCGCCCGCCGGCGGCCTCACGAACGTGCAGAACTACGACGGCGGCAATGCGCCGACCGACCCGTACAGCGTCGATACCGACGGCGACGGCATCTCCGACGTGGATGCCTACACTTACCAGATCAAGTCCGCGGAGATGCAGCTTGCCGACTACGACAACGACGGCCTCTCCAACTGGGCTGAGTACCTTGCCGCGCAGCTGACGGGAGAAGAGTTCGACGTGTGGAATCCGTGCTCCGATCCCGCCAAGCCCAGCCGCCTGGACTACTTCCGCCAGCACAACGGCCTGTACATCGGCGAGTGCCTTGACGCCGCCGGAACGCACCTCATCGCCGACCACGACTTCATCGAGGACTGGTGGGAGGAGCTCTACGACGTCGCATACGCAAACCGCTACGTTTACGACGCGCTCGGCGACGGCGACAACGACGGCTGGAGCAACTGGTCCGAGGCCCGCGCCCTTACGGATCCGACGCTCGACAGGCGTCTCTCGCTCGTCTCCTCCGGCACCGGCGACGACCAGGTGCTCGATGCGTACCCGACGCCCGCCGTGGGCATGAAGATCTCCTGCCCCGACCAGTCGGCTCTCAGCGGCAACATCGTTGTCAAGGCATGGCACGGCGACTCCACCAAGGGCGTCCCCGACGCATCTTGGACGGTGTCCGGCTCCGGCAACGCCACCGCCTACCACACGTGCTTCATCGGCTTCAACCCGAACCGCAAGGTCAGCCTCTCGCTTGGCGGCGGCATGGTCGCCCAGGAGAGCGTGAACGTCGGGTTCTTCGACCCGCACTACTACACCCTCACCTACACGTATGAATCGAACGTGGTGAAGGACGTGAAGTACGACGGCCACAACATAGACACCTCCACGTGGTTCGGCATCGCGCACGACGTGCCGGCCTCCGGCGACGCCATGGAAGGCATTTTCTCGTACCGCATATTCAGCTACCTTGGCGACACGTACACCAACGTGGTCGGCAAGATCAACTACGTGACCGGCGAGATCGAGTTCGACTTCACCCAGTACCAGGACACCGACTACGTGATCGCCGAGAGCCGCGAAGTCGAGCACCATCTCGACCTTTCCCGCTCGTTCGTGCGCATCGGCTACAAGAGCCGCCTGGTCTCGAAGAACGGAATGTGCTCGTTCGTGCTTTCGCATCCCGACGACGTGGCGGGTTCGCGCGGGGCGCTCCGCGAGGGTGCCACCACCTTCATGGCGTTCGCCGACGTCAACTCCAACGGCGAGTGCGACCCCGGCGAGCCGTGCGGGTTCGCGTACAACGTGAACGTGGGCTGGGACATGGTACGCGACGTCGAGATTCCGCTTGCTGCGGAGTCCGCGATCGCTCCGGTCATTTCGTTCAACGCCGAAAGCATCACGGGCGCGGTGCGCATCGTCCGCACCGCCATCAACGGGAAGGAAATCCGCAGGCGCACGGTGTGGTCGGCCAAGCTGGATCCGTCCGTCCGCAGCTGGATCGCGGCAGGCGACGTCCTCACCGGCTCGCGCTACTCGGAGCCGCAGTGGGACTTTGACTGGACGCAGCTAGCCATCGACGCGACGGAATACGCAGGCCTTGCGTCCGCCTCCGACATCCTGAGCGCCACGTACACCGTGTACGTGGGCATGGGCACCGAGCCTTACACGACGTTCACGAAGACGTTCGCCGCGAACGGCGAGGCGCCGGTCGCGACGGGCGGATGCGAGCTTTCCGGCTACAAGGTGCTCTCCGCGCAGCCGACGCTGAAGTGGAAGGGCGCCGAGGGCTACACGGCCTTCGCGCTCGAGATCGCCACCGACCCCGACTTCACCGACGTCGTGTACTCCACCACGAACTTCCTGCCCGCCGCCACGACCGAGGGCTATTCGTTCAAGCCCGGAATCTACGTGGGCGACGGCCTGAAGGACGGCATGGAATACTACTGGCACGTTGCGCAGCTGAACGCGAAGTTCACTTCCAACGCATGGAGCGAGACGGCGAAGTTCACCACCGCCGTCGCCACGGATGTCGCCAACACCGGCTACGGCAGCCTTGGCGTGGACGTGCGCTACTTCGGCCCGTCCGGCGCCGACCTCACGAACGTCGTGGTGGCGGTCTATCCCACCGCCGACTTCGTGTCCGCGCCCGTCGCCCGCAAGCGCCTGTCCGGCGCAGGCAAGGTCTCCACGCTCGCCCGCGACCCCGCCGCCGGCGGGAAGTTCACGGACGCGACGGCGAACGTCACGATCGACGGCATCGCGCCCGGCAACTACTACGTGATGGCGTTCATCGACTCCAACACCAACGGAGTGAGGGAGGCTTACGAGAGCTGGGGCTACGTGAACAAGATAGGAACCTCCGCCCTCGACCTGTACTCGCCCACGACCGTCAGGGTGACGTCCGAGAAGGCCGCGACGCCCGTGGCGCTCGTCGTGATGGAGGATACGGACGTCAACCAGAACATGCAGCCCGACTGCCTCGACGACATGTCCGGCTGGACGCTTGAAGGCCCGGGTCTGTCCGATCCCGACACCGACGGCGACGGCCTCACCGACTCCGAGGAGGACGACTACCTCACCGATCCGTACAATCCCGACACCGACGGCGACTTCATGCCCGACGGCTGGGAGATCTGGACGGGCGAACTTGATCCGCTCACGAACGATACGCACGTGGCGGTTGACGTGATGGCGTACTTCGAGGAGACTCGCACGGTCGTGACCGTCACGAACGGCACCGGCGAGGCGGCGACGTACCTGCTGCCGTACGACGCGAAGACCGTTCCGCTCGTCGGCGACGAGCTTGACGCCTCGTTCGCCCTCAAGACGGCGTACAACTACGGCGGAATTCTCGGCGAGGGCACGAACGCGACGCTCGCATCCGGACGCATCGTGGCCGTCTCCAACGCCACGGTTGCGCTCGTCCACTGGCAGGTGTACGACCGCCTCGGCTTCGACCCGAAGACGTGCGTGACGGACGAGGACGCGGTGAACACCAAGCCGTTCACGGCGCTTGACAAGTACCTGCTCCTGCAGCACTTCGCCGCGCTCGGCTTCAACGACGGCGCCGGAACCGTGGCGAACTGGGAGGCCTGGACGCTCAAGCCCGGCGTGATCGACGCCGACCTCGACGGCATCGCCGACGGCTGGGAGCTCTACACGATGTTCGGCCCGAACGAGGTGACCGCAGGAAACATCACCTTCAGCCCGTGGAACTACGCCGACGCGCGCAACCTCTCGCCGGACGGCGGCGGCCTCAAGGTGATTGAGGAGTTCGACGGCGGCATTTCGCCGACCGACCCGTGGCAGACTAACACGCTCTACGACGACATCGACGACCGCGACGCCTACACCTACCACCTGAAGTCGGCCGAGAGCCAGTTCGCGGACGACGACAACGACGGCCTCTCCAACTGGGCGGAATATCTCGCGGCCGAGGTGTTCGGGCTCGGCAGCTTCAGGGTGGACGACGCCTACTCGGCGGGCGGCGACGTGCTGGACTACTTCTACGTGCCGGCCTCGATCATCGGCGCCGGAGTGGGCGACGACGGCGCGATGCTCACGAAGGACCGCTTCACCGGCCGCTACGTGGGCGAGATCGTGGCCGACCACGACATGATCGAGGACGAGTGGGAGGACGACGTGGGCCTCTTCTTCGCCAACCGCTATGTGTACGACCCCGACCTGGACGCCGACAACGACGGTTGGGGCAACTACGCCGAGGCCCGCGCGGGCACGTATCCGAACCGCGTAGCGGTGTCGGGCGTGGACGGATTCGCGCTCAAGGAATACCCGGTGCCGATGATCGACCTGACGGTGTTCTACAAGGGCAGCGTGATGATGGCGAACAGCCCGATCGTGGTCGAAGCGTGGGGCGAAAGCAACATCGACGGGCTTCCCGACGCGATCTGGCGCACGGCCCGCACCACCGTGAACGCCGGCTCGTCCAACGAGGCCGCGACCGTAAGCCGCGAGTCGAACGACCGCTATCTCGGCGCATGGCAGGACCGCACGGTCACGAGCCACCTCTCGCCGGGTTCGGTTACGCCCGGCACGGTGAAGGTGTTGTTCAAGGACCTCTCCTACACCCGCCGCAACTACGAGGACGGCTACCTCACCGGCGAGACGGCCGGCACGACCGACAGCGCCACATGGCATGAGATCGTCCACGACGTGGTGTCTTCTGCGAATTCGACGCTCGGAACGCTCATCTACAGGCATACGCCCGACAAGGACTACACCAACCGGCGCTACTCCTACTACGATGACTACGAGTACAGCTACACGTACGATCCCGATACGCGCACCTATACGTACAAGCGCAACTACGGCAACGACGACGACGTGCCGTTCACTCGCGAGGTCGGCACGATCAACTACGAGACCGGCGAGATATCAATTGACCTCGGGCTGATAGATTCCATCGAAAGCAGCGTCGTCAGGCAGTGGCGCGGCGGGGCGTTCGAAACCATCCTCATGACCGAGAAGGACATCATCGACCCGACGATCTCCTTCATAAAGGTGTCGTACGAGAGCGACGTGCCCGAGCAGGCGTTCCCGGTCACGTTCCACCTTTCCAACGCGGAGGCGGACGACGGCGCGTCGCACGGGCACGTCAACGAGGGCAAGAACACCTTCATCGCTTTCGCCGACATGAACGGCAACCGCGCGTACGACGTGGGCGAGCCTTATGGCGCGGCATACGGCGTGGAGGTTGGCTGGAGCAAGGTGACGAACCTGCGGATCGAGCTGACCGACAAGTCGCCTGCCATCGAACGCTTCAGCGTCTCCTCCACGAACGTGATGGAGCGCGTGCGCATCGTGCGCGCCTCGATCAACGGCGACTCGCAGACCGTCAAGAAGCGCGTGGTGTTCCAGCGCACGATTCCGGTGTCCGGTTCGGGCGTGGGCGTGTGCGCGGTGACAGAGCGCGACGTCCTCGGCGAAGGCGTATTCGACCTCGACTGGGCCACGCTGGTGACGGAGGCGAACAGGTACCTCGGCATCTCCGCCGACGAGATCCAGTCCGTCGGCTACGAGGTGTACGTTGGCGACGGCGACATCACCTCCTCGAACGCCATACCGGTCAAGCCTTTCGTGAAGACCTTCACCACGCGCACCGAGCCCGCGCCGGTGGGCCTTTCCAGGAAGGGATCGCAGCAGCTCATCAAGGCGCAGCCCACGTTCGTGTGGACGATGCCCGAGGGCTACACGGCCTTCGCGCTCGAAATCGCCACCGACCCCGACTTCACCGACGTCGTGTGGGCGAGCGGAGTGAACCACCTGCCCGTCGGCACCAAGGACGGCTGCGAGTACACCGCCCCCGTCTGGGTGGGCAGCCAGCTCGCCGACGGCTCGAACTACTGGTGGCGCGTGTGCGGACTGAACGCCAAGTATCCCGAGATCCCCGCCGAAGGCGAAGCCGGGTGGTCCGAGGGCGCGAACTTCGCAACGTGCGTGGATTCGTCCCACTACAACACCGGGTACGGGCGCCTCGGCGTGGAGGTGCGCTACTACGGTCCCGCCACGAACGACCTCTCGAACGTGGTCGTGCAGGTGTACGCGACGGCGGACTTCACGGGCATGCCGGTTGCGCAGAAGGCGCTTGCGGCCGGCTCCATCCGCGACCTCGCGGTGCGGCGCGACCTCTCGGCGCAGACGACGGCGGCCGGAAAGGCGGAGACGTTCTTCGAGGCCACGGCTCTCGTGGAGTTCGACGGCATCGCTCCCGGATCCTACTACGTGACCGCGTTCATCGACGCGAACGGCAACGGACGGCGCGACAACTGCACCGACCTCGGGAAGTACGCCTACAAGTGGGCGGAAACCTGGGGCTACGCCAACAAGACGGGATCCGGACAGACGGACATCTACACGCCCGTGCCTGTGTCGGTCTCGGCGACGGTGTCTGACATGCCGGTTGCGCTCGTCTTCATGGAGGACTGCGACGCCAACCAGGACGGTCTTCCCGACTGCCTTTCCGATGCGCCCGCCGCCCTGCCCGGACGCGATTCGGACGGCGACGGCCTCACGGACGAGGAGGAGAGCCTCCTTGGAACGGATCCGTACGACGCCGACACCGACTCCGACGGCATGCCTGACGGCTGGGAGAACTGGAACAGCGTGTCCGACGCGTTTGGCTCCGACGGCGACATCACGGCGGAAGGAGACGTGATGGCGTACGCAGAGGAGCGGATGACGGTGGTCGTACTCGAAGGCAACGTGCCCTACGCGATCACCTCCGCAGCGCGCACGCCGACCGTGGGCGATTCCGCAGCCGGGCTTTCGCTCGCCACGGTCTATCGCTACGGCGCGAACGAGAATTTGGTCTGGGCGTTCGGAACGAACCTGACCGAATCCGTCGCGGGCCGGATTATCGCGGTAGAGGAGAACGCCACGGTCGCACTCCTGCACGCGCAGGTGTACGCCAAGTACGGCTTCGACACCAGAACCTGCGCGCCCGGAAGTACGGTCAACACCAAGCCGTTCACGGCGCTTGACAAGTACCTCGTCGGCGCGTACTTCCAGGCCATCGGCATTACGAACGTATCCGAAACCGTTGGATTCTGGCAGAACTGGACGCTCAGGCCCGACCAGATTGACGGCGACGGCGACGGCGTGGCGGACGGCTGGGAACTTTACGTGATGTTCGACCCGGGCGCTTCCGACCCGCGTGACGGCGTTGCCGGCTCCGACGTCATGATCAGCCCGTGGGCGGCAGGCGACCGCGACCAGGACCACGACGGCGAAGAACTCGCGCTCATTTACGAGTACGACGACGGATTTACGCCGACCGATCCGTGGCAGACGAACTCGCTGTTCGACGACATCGACGACAAGACAGCGTGGCAGTTCGACGTCAAGAGCGCGGGCGACCAGCTGGCGGACAACGACTTTGACGGCCTCTCCAACTGGGCCGAGTACCTCGCCACCAAGTACGGGCTCGGAACGTTCGACGTAAACGACGCCTTCTCGGCCGGCGGCGCGAACAACGACTACTTCACGCAGATCACTTCAGGCGACTTTGCCGGCTGGTACGTGGGCGAGGTCGTGGCCGACCACGATTTCGTCGAGGACTGGTGGGAAGACCTCTACGACGTCAACGTGGCCAACCGCTACGTGTTCGACGCGGACGGCGACGCCGACGAAGACGGCTGGTCGAACTGGGCGGAGGTGCGCGCCGGCACCGATCCTACGCGCACGGCCTCGCTGGGCATTGACAACCTCACCCTGAACGAATACCCCGTGCCGATGATCGAGACGAAGATCCGCTATGGCGGCGCCAAGGCGCTGGGTGCGCCAATTGTGCTGCAGGCGTGGCAAGGTTCCTCGATGGCCGGCATTCCGGACGCCATCTGGCGCACCGAGGGCGTGAGCACCGCTTCCGCCAGCTCCCAGCAGGGAGGGTCGTCGGCCGTGATTTCGACGGCGCTCTCCACTGTCAGCTCGACGGACAACAGCATGTACCTCGGACGCTGGCAGTCGGCCACCCGCAAGGTCTATCTTGCGCCGGGTTCAATTACGCCCAGCTCGATATCGATCAACTACAAGGATCCGCTGTTCGTGCTCGAGACGTGGAGGGACCAGGCCGTCATATCCAGGTCGCAGGGCAATGTGGACGACGCGAAATGGAACTCCGTGATCATTGACGTGCAGCGCAACGACGACGTTGACGTTGGCGATCTTGTGATAAACAACCGCCTTGATTCCGGCCTCGTCATTACGGAAGTCCCTGACGAGGTCATCGGATGGGTGAACTACCGCACGGGCGAGATGTCCGTTGACTTCGCGAAGATAAGCCAGCCGTTCGCAGTTGTCGAGGAGGGAAGCGAGGAACTCCACACGAGCCCCTGGGGCAGCTGGGTGACGAAGAAGCTGCAGCGGGTCAACCCTGCCTCGAGCTACATCACGGTGACCTACAAGAGCGCGGTGCCGGAGAGGTCGTTCCCGGCCACGTTCTACCTGACCTTGCCGGAGGGCACCTCGTCCGCGTCGCACGGCCACGTGCGCGAGGGCAAGAACACGTTCTTCGCCTACGCTGACCTGAACGGCAACGGCGTGTTCGACGATGACGAGCCGATGGGCATCGCGCGGAACGTCGATGTGGGCTGGGACAAGGTCGTTGGCCTTGAGATCGAGCTTACCGACCGTTCGGACATAATGCCGCGCCAGAAGCTTGCCGCAGTGGAGGACGCGGAGACCGGCCTGACCATCTACCGCGTGGTGCGCACCGCCATCAACGGCGACGGCCGCGTCCGCAAGCGCATCATGTTCAGCCGCGAGATCGACGTGTCGTCCAAGCCCGCGCTGACGGAGGCCGACATCCTCACCGACGCGGCGTTCGACATCGACGTGAAGTACCTTGCGGCCGACGCCGCCGAGATGGGAATCGCCGAGGCCGACATACGCAGCGCGACGTACGAGATCCGCTACGGGTCCAGCATCGCCACGGCCACGGCGGTCCTGTCCACCTTCACCCGCCACTTCGCGGCAGGGCGCGAGGCGCCGGTAGCCGTTTCGCCGGTGCGCCGCGACGACTCCATCGTCCTCACCGCGCGTCCCGAGTTCGTCTGGACCGGCCCTGCGGACTGCTCCGCATTCGTCATGCAGATCGCAACGGACGAGGCGTTTGCGAACATCGTTTACGATTCCGGCACGAACCTCCTGCCCGTGGCGGATTCGAGGGGCTACGTGTTCCGTCCCGAGGCGTACGTGGGCGACGCCATTCCCGACGGCGCGACCAACTACTGGCGCGTGGCGATGCTGAACGCGAAGTTCGCCTCCACGGAGGGCGGCTGGAGCGACGTTGCGTCCTTCGTGACCGCCGTTGACTCCTCCGACAACAACACCGGCTACGGCCGCGTGGCGGTTGACGTCCGTTACTACGGCCCGTCGTCGGACGACCTCTCCAACGTGGTGGTGGCCGCGTACGCGACTGCCGACTTCTCCGGTGCGCCGCTGGCGCGGATGCACCTTGCGTCCGGCGGCATCGCGTCGCTTGCGAAGGTCGTCACCTCGGAGACTGTGATGGACGAGATTCCCGACGCGACTCTTGACGGCATAGCGCCCGGCAAGGTGTACCTGATGGCGTTCATCGACCGCAACGGCAACGGACGCCGCGACGCATACGAGACCTGGGGCTACGCCTGCAACGTGAACGCGGGCCGCAAGGACACGTGGTCGCCCGTGGCCGTGGACGTTGTCTCCACCAAGGCCATGGTTCCGTCCGGTATCGTTTACATGGAGGACATGGACGTCAACCGCAACGACATCCCCGACTGCCTTGACGACATTGAAGACCTCATGGCCGCAGTGGAGGCCGCGTCCGACGGGTCTGCCGACACCGACGGCGACGGGCTGACCGACGCCGAGGAGGACGACTACGGCACCGATCCTCGCAATCCCGACACCGACGGCGATGGCCTGCCCGACGGCTGGGAGGTCGAGAACGGCACCGATCCGCTGTCCGACGACGCCGACACCGCCGGAATGAACGACGTGATGGCGTACGCGGTTGAAACCGTGAAGCTGATGGTCTCCACGAACGTGGTGGACGGAGTCACGAACACGGCCATGTTCGCGGTCAACTCCCGCTACGAGGACGGCTACGCCGAGCAGAGCAACACCGTCTATACCGTGTTCGCGGTGGGCGACCGTCTCTACGTGGGTGCGCCGACGAACCGCGAGGACGTAATGTCCACATACTCCTACGGCTACGTGACAAACGTGGTGGTGATGCACTCGGCGGTCTATGACTTCTACGGCTACGATCCGACCACGGCGAAGCCAGGTGACGGCGTGAACACCTTGCCGTTCACGGCGCTCATGAAGTACATCACGCAGCAGTACTACCTCAAGGAGTTCGGCGACGCGACGAACGACTTCGCGCTCGCAATCAACAAGCTCGACTCCAACGCGAACTACGTGCCGGACGGCTACGAGCTGTACGTCAGGTACGCGGCTGGCAAGGAGTTCGACCTCGCCTCTGCGCGCTCCTCCTACGGCGACAACCCCGTCCAGGAGCCCTACGACCCATACGACGACACCTACTTCTGGAAGCGCGCGAATGCCGACGGCGCATTGCCGGGGCTGGTGCCGGAATACAGCAATGACTTCGCCATCTCCAATGGCATCGCGGGCGTGACTGCGGAAGAGCAGGCGGCGTTCTGGAGCTTCGCGCCGGCGAACGACGTGATGGCGTTCTGGCAGGGCGAGATGCGCACGGTGACGAAGTCTGACGGGACGCTTTACGTGGTGAACCCGACGAACGGCCTCCTGTACGCGACGGAGAACGTGATGGGTCAGATCATCGTGACGAAGGCGACGGACGGAATCTACACGAACGCTCTCGGTACGACCGACGGGTCGGTGTTCGCTTGGGGCGTCAGCACCAACGTGGTGGTGATGCACTCCGCCGTGTATGACTTCTTCGGCTACGACCCGACGACGGCGCTCCCGGCGCATGGCGAGGGCACGAACACGGTCAGCGGCGCGAACACGGTTCCGTTCACGCGCCTGTGGAAGGCGGTGACGGAGGCGGCGTACCTGCCGGCGCTCGGCGCGGAGGGCGACTTCGATCTCGCGGCGTGGAAGACGGACTCGAACGGCAACGCGGTGGATGACGGCTACGAGCTGTACCTCAGGTACGTGGACGCCACGGCGAAGCCCACGACGCCAGAGGTCCCATACTCCGACGCGCGGGCGCTCAACTCCGCGCGCGGCCACTACGACCCGTACGACGGCTACGCGCTCTTCGACACTCTGCCTGATACGGTGACGGTGTTCGCGGAGAAGGTGTCCAACGATGACTACCTCGCCCGGATCGACGAACTGACGAACGACTGGACGCGCGCACAGGGCGTGATGGCGATTGCCGAGGGCGTAAAGGCCGTCGTCGCGACGGTGGGCGACGCGAAGTACGTGCTGACGATCGCGGCTGACGGTACGGTGACGAACCTGATCGAGACGGCGCATCTCTACGACGACGCGGCGACGCTTGTCGGCTACGCGAAGTCGTCGAAGAAGCTCTCCGACATCGGCGTGTACACGCTCGCCGAGGAGACGGTGACGCTCGTTCACAACGGCGTGTACGCATGGTTCGGCTACGACCCGACGACGGCGCGCGAGGGCGCTGCGGCGGTTGACGCCGAGGGCAACGAGACGGCGGCGATGGGCGCGAACACGCAGCCTTACACCTACGGCTGGCAGTACTTCACGAAGAACACGCTCGCGCTCGTCCCGACCGAGACGGGAGCGCTGGACGCGAACGTGAACGGCCTGGCGGACGGCTGGGAGCTGTACGCGGGCACGGCAGACAGGTTCGCGTACCAGTACGGCTACGACCCGGCTGACGAGTTCGGCCTGTGGGATAGCCTGGTGGCGTCCGGCGACATAAGCGGCACGGTGACGAACTTCGTGGACGGCGTCGAGAACGCGGCGCTCGCGGCGGCGCTCGACCAGTACACTAACGACTGGAGCTACGCGAACGGCGTGATGGCCTACGCGCAGACGACTGCGCACGTGGCGACGGACGGCGACAACAAGTACGTGGTGGTCGTCGCGGGCGCGGACGACCCCGACGGCGTCGCGGAGGGCGCTGTGAAGACGGTGCTCGAGACGGTGACGCTGCCGAACGGCGAGCTGGTCGCGTGGGGCTCCACTGTCGTCCTCGACGTGTCCGGCATGAACATCGGCGAGGAGCCGGTGACGCTGGTCCACAGGGCGGTGTACCACTACTACGGCTTCGAGGCCGACACGGCGCGCGGCTGCATCAACGATGCGTCGGTCGCTCCGGCAACCGCCGCTGCAACCAACGACGTGGCGACGTCCGCGGCACATGCGGGCTCGGGCCACACGGCTCCGTTCACGCACGCGTGGCGCTACTTCACGAAGGAAATCGTGGGCTACGTCGATCCTGTGGAGGTCGTGTACGACTTCGAGGACGGATTCGGCGACGGTCTGGCGGACGGCTGGCAGTTGTACGCGGGCAGCAGTGACACGTCTGCCTACAAGTATGGTTTCGACCCGCTGGACGACTACTACTTCTACAACAGCCTCATGGAACAGGATCCTGAACTCGCCGGGTCGCTGCCTCCTTACGACAACGCATTCGCCATCGCGAACGGCTTGGCGGACGCGACCGTGGAAGAGCAGAAGGCGTTCTGGGACTGGGCGCCGGAGGACGACTACATGGCATACGTCCAGACCAACGTCTTGGTTTCGGTGGTCACGAACGCCGTGGGCGAGCCGTCGATCTACGCGATCGATCCGGGCACGAACACGCTCTACGAGACGTTCTACGTGGGCGGCGAGCTCTTCGTTGGTGCACCCGCCACGAGCGAGGCCGCATACGCCGCGATGAAGAACGGCAACTTCATGACGATGGTCACGAATGCGACCGTGGTCCACTCGGCAGTCTATGACTGGTACGGGTTCGACCCGACGACGGCCAAGCCGTCGTACTGGTGGCCGGAGTCCATAGCCGCGTACGCCGAGTCCAACTCCAATTACACGGTTGGCGCGAACAGCGTGCCGTTCACGCGCAAGTTGAAGTACATCACGCAGACGACGTACCTGCCGCTGGTCGGCGACGAGGACAAGTACGATCTCACGACCTGGTGGACGGACACGAACGGCAACGACATGCCCGACGGCTGGGAGCTGTACGTTAAGTACGCAGTCTCGAGCGATCCGGACAAGACGGACGACGATTACAGGGAAGACTTCATCGACAACACCGATCCGAACTCCGAGGACACGGACGGCGACGGCATCCCCGACGACGTCGAGCAGCACTTCGGCGTGACGGATCCTTTCGTGAAGGACGGCGACTTCGCGGCTGACGGCGACGTGATGGCGTTCGCCACGGTCAACGCTACCGTAGTGACCGTGAGTAACACGGCACCCGGCAGCGTGGAGGTTAAGTACCTCCTTGCTGAGGAGATGGCGGGCAACACCGTGACTGCGCCAAAGGTCGGCGACTACGCCGATTCGCTTGCGCTGCGCGCGACGTACGACTACCTCGTGCCGTCCGGCGCCAACGACGGTTCCGTGACGAACCGCTGCGGCGTGGGCACGAACGTGACGCTCACGGCAGCGGCTGGAACGGTCAACCGCGTTGTGGCGGTGTCCGTTGAGCCCGTGGTGCTGGTCCACGCGCAGGTGTACGACTACTTCGGCTTCGACAAGAATACCGCCAATCCGACGGCGGTCAAGTCCGACGGCGTGAACTATGTCTATGGTGCGAACACTAAGCCGTTCACGGCATTGGACAAGTACCTCGTCGTGCGCTACCTCGAGGCGTACGGCCTTGCCGACGCAAAGGCCTACTGGAAGGATAATCGTGCGCTTACGCCGGCTTCGCCTGATAAAGACCTCGACGGCGTCCCGGACGGCTGGGAACTGTACGTGATGTTCGGAACGGAGGGCGTGACGGAGACGCTTGAAGCCGCGAAGATCAGCCCGTACAACTACGATGACGCCCGCGCACTTGCGCCGGCCGGTGACATGACCGTGCTCGAAAAGTGGAATGGCGGAGCCCCGGCGTACAACCCGTGGACCACGGACACGAACGGCAACGGCATCTCTGACGTGGATGAGTCCAAGTACAACCTCGACGAGCCGTATGGCGATACGGACAACGACCAGCTGTCCGACCTGATGGAGTACCTGATCGGAAACGTCTTCACCAACCTGAACCTGTCTGGCATCTCCGCAGATGACGGCTACTCGCTTGCGGATGGAATACCCGACTACTTCCGCCGTGTTGGCAACCTCTACCTTGGCGAGATGTTCGCCGACCACGACTTTATGGAGGACGTCTGGGAAGACCAGTTCAAGGTCGCTACCGTCACCCGCGGCCTCTACGACCCGTGGCGCGACTCCGACGACGACGGCTGGAGCAACTATGCCGAATGCCGTGCCGACACCAACCCTGAAATCCCCGCCAATACGTATGGCATGAAGGGCATGGTCATGCGCAACTATCCCATCCCGACAATCCATGCCAAAGTCATGGCTGGGCCTGGCGAAAAACTGTTGAACGGCACGATCGTGGTGCAGTCTTACTCCGACACGAGCAAGATGACCGGCCTGCCCGACGCGATATGGACGGTTCCTGTGGTTGCTTCGTCCGGAGATCCCACAACCGGCTCGTCCACAACCAAATACCTGGGCCTCAACCCGAACCGCGAGGTTTCCTTCACTTTGTCTCCCGGTTTCGTCAGGCCTGGAAGTGTGTCGATGTCGTTCCTCGATGCGGACTTTGAAACCATCAACTCCAATGGCGTTGTGTCGGCGCTTGGCAACATCAACACTGCTGAATGGAAGGCAATTGTTGAGGATCGTCCCGCTGTGGATATGGCAACTGGCGTGATTCTGATCAGTACGCCGACGAATTCGCTGGAGATAGGCACAATCGACTACAACACGGGACTTATGACGGTTGACTACGCGAAGCTTCCGGAGGTGTGGCTTGTCAATGACTCGACGAATTCCGTCCTTCTGCATCTCGCGAACAGCCATGTAAGCGCTTCCTGGGAAGCGAAAGTCGTGGGCGACAATCCGTGGACTCTGCTGCACCTTACGGATAGCGACGACGTGAGCACCGAGCGTAGCAGTCTCGGCCACGTTCGCGAGGGTAAAAACACGTTCGTGGTGTTCCTCGACCTGGAGGGTAACGTACCTACGGCAACTCCTGGCAAGTGGGATCCAGGTGAGCCTTACGGCGTTGCGAAGGGCGTTGACGTAGGCTGGTCTGATGCCGAGTTCAATGTGGAGCTCACGCGGACGACACCGATCATGGCCCGGTTCAACCTTGCAGATGCAATCAGCGTCGGCGATTCATACGAACTTGCAAACAATGCCACCGACCGCGGCGTGGTCAATACGATAAATGGCTTCTATAAAAATGTGCCATGTCCTAATGAAGGGGCAAGTGCGAGCGTGTTGTCCAATAACAATTATTCGCTTACGCGTGTTCGCGTGGTGCGGAACTGGATTGGTGAAGATAAAGAGGCTTATCCTGCAAATGACGATGCCATTGTGCTTGACCGTTACTTTGACCTTTCGATACATCCTTTGCTCACTGAAGCTGATCTGCTTGCGGACGGGGAATTCGACCTTGATTGGGGTGGAGCAAGGAAAGCTTATGACGGGGCGGGCTTTACGTTAGTTGCGTATCGCATAGTGATTGGCAATGACGATGTCGGTATGTGGGAGTCGACTGCCAAGGGTAATAACCTGCCGGTTGTATTCATGAATCAATTCGAGGTAGGTGCTCGTCAGTCGCCGACGGTGCCAATCACGAACTACACTGCGCAACTCATTTATCCAAGCCGTCCTACGTTCCGCTGGACGCACCCGAATTCGATTAATAAGGCCTATCCGGCGTTCCAGGTCCGAATCTACAAGGACGACAAGAAGACAATCGTCTATGATTCGGGTGTGCAGCGGGCACCCTCGCGCGATCAGAATGGAATGTATGAATGGACTGCGCCTGTTTACGCCGACATGGCTACTATTTGGGAAACCAACGGCGTGAAGCATGCGACATTGTTCACGACAACGAACAACTATTACTGGTCGGTGTCGATGCTCGACGCGAAGTTCACCGAATTCAATGACAAGGAGAATCCAAGGCTTGGGCCTACGGAAGAGAAGATTCCGTTCCGCCTCAGCACCAGCGGCTCCGTTGCCGATGGCAAGGAGCATGGCTCCATCGTCGTGCGCGTGAAGTACTTCGGCGCGCTTGTCGGGTCGCTTTCAGTGAATCCGACGTCGATGGCGGGTATGAAGAACCTCATACACGTCCAGGCGTTTACCGCGCCCGACTTCTCCGGCTTGCCGGTGGCGGAAACTTACGTGACGAACGTAGCGACTATTGCGTCTGGAAGCGTGATCGCGACGAACGCCGTCCTGCGCGGCGTGGAGTGCGGCGGCACCTACTACGTGCGCGCCTACATCGACACCGACGCCGACGGCAAGAAGTCCGACTGGGAGTCTTGGGGCTACAACTGCTACGTGAGCGATAATTCGGTCAGGGAAGTGTATGCGCCGAGGCCCGTCAAAGTGGATTACAACCTGTATCCGTCGCCTGTCGCCACCGTGTTCATTGAAGACGCCGACATCGAAAACGACGGATTCCCGGACGCCTGGGAGATGAATAAATACGGCAACCTGACGCATCAGGAGCCTGTGACCGGCAATACCTTCTTCGCGACGGTCAATCCGAGCCTGACGAGTAGCCTGAACAGTGTTGGCATGGCATCCTCGCCAATCATTAAGATGTCTGCAAAGGTCAGTCAGATGGTGGCGCTGATGGCACCGGCCGAGGGCAAGTCCGCGCCCGTCGAGACCACTGCGGTGCAGATCAGTCAGTTCTCGCTTGAGACCGGCCTTGAATTGGAGGTCGTGAACACCACGTCCGGCGGCGACGCCTCCGGCTTGATCGTGTTCTCCGACGAAGCCACCGTGAAGCTCTCGCTCGCGTGCGCCACGACGCCCGACTTCTCGGACGCGGTGGAGGTGCCGATCAAGACGATCACGATCTACGCCAACGACACGACCACGCTGGCCGTCACGGCCGAGGAGCTCGCAGAGGCGCGTGCCAAGGCGCCGGAGGCCCGGTTCTTCAAGGCAATCATAAAACAATAACGGGAGGGCCGCGCCCCGTCGCGGCCAAAAGAAAATGGCAAAGAAAATAAACAAGGTACTGGTTGTAAACTGCGGCTCTTCGTCGCTGAAGTTCCAGCTCTTCGACATGACCGGCGAGAAGATGCTCTGCAAGGGCCTCGTCGAGCGCATCGGCATCGCGGGCTCGCGCCTCGTCTATACCAAGACGGGCTGCGACAAGATCGTGCGCGAGGTGCCGATGAAAAACCACGTCGAGGCAATCGCGCAGGTGATGGCCGTCCTGTGCGACCCCGTTCACGGGGTCGTCAAGAGCCTCGCCGAAATCGACGCGATCGGCCACCGCGTGGTGCATGGCGGCGATAAGTTTTCGGCTCCGGCGAAGATCACCGCCGCCGCGAAGAAGCTCATCCAGAAGTGCGTGCCGCTCGCGCCGCTCCACAACCCCGCCAACCTGCAGGGTATCGAGGCTTGCGAGAAGGCGGCGAAGGGCGTTCCCAACGTTGGCGTGTTCGACACGGCCTTCCACCAGACGATGCCCGGCTGCGCGTACCAGTACGCGCTGCCGCGCAAGGTGGCGCGGAAGTTCGGCATCCGCAAGTACGGCTTCCACGGTACTTCGCACAAGTTCATCACGCAGGCCGCCGCCGCGTGGCTGAAGAAGCCTCTCAAGAAGGTGAACCTCGTCACGTGCCACCTCGGCAACGGCTCGTCGCTCGCCGCCGTGAAGAACGGCGAATGCATCGACACGACGATGGGGCTCACGCCGCTCGACGGCCTGATCATGGGCACGCGTTCCGGCACCATCGACCCGGGCGTGATCTTCTTCCTCGGCAAGCAGGGCTACACCTTCGACCAGCTCGACAAGATGCTGAACAAGGAAAGCGGCTTCCAGGGCCTCGCCGGCGCGCAGGGCGGCGACTCCCGCGACGTGGTGGCGAAGGCCGACAAGGGCGACATCGACGCGGTCGAGGCGCTTGAGGCGTTCGGCCACCGCACGGCGATGTACATCGGCGGCTACAACACTCTCGTGGGCGGCGCGGACGCCATCGTGATGGCGGGCGGCATCGGCGAGAACGCGGCGGAGCTGCGCGAGCAGATCGTGAAGCGCCTCGGCGCGCTCGGCGTCAAGCTCGACAAGAAGGCTAACCTCAAGGTGCGCTTCGGCGCGTCGGGCGTAATCTCCACGAAGGATTCCAAGATTCCCGTGATCGTGATCCCCACGAACGAGGAGCTGATGATCGCCCGCGAGACGGTGGCGGTTTTGAAAGGTTAAAGGACAAATGAAAGCAATCGATAAGATAATCGAAAGGGCCTCGGCGCTGAACGGCACGGTCGTTCTGCCCGAAGGCATGGACGCTCGCGTGATCACTGCGGCATGCAGCTGCGTTGACCGCAAGATATGCACCCCGGTGGTGCTCGGCACGCCCGAGGAAATCTCGGCCGCCGAGGCGAAGGCGGGCCTTTCGCTCGTCGAGCGCGGCATCAAGACCATTGACTACACGCAGGGCGACGCCGAACTCGAGCAGGCGTACTTCGAGGCGTGGAACGCCAAGGAATCGAAGAAGCCGCCAGAGAAGCAGAAGATCATCGACCTCGCCACGGCGCAGAAGACGCTCCGCACGAAGCGCATCTACTTTGGCGGAATGATGGTGCGCCTCGGGCGCGTTGACGGCCTCGTGGCCGGCTCCATCGCCTCCACCGGCGACATGCTGCGCGCGGCATTCCACACGCTCGGCACGCAGAAGGGCGTGAAGACCGCGTCCAGCTGCTTCATCATGGACCTCAAGACCCCGACGCCTTCCGGCGACGGCGTGCTTGCATTCGGCGACTGCGCCGTGATTCCCAACCCCACGGCGGAGCAGCTCGTTGACATCGGCCTTTCGTCCGCGCAGACGTACCGCGACCTCACCGGCAACGAGCCGCGCGTCGCGTTCCTCAGCTTTTCCACGAAGGGCAGCGCCGCAGGCGAGCTTGTCGAGAAGGTGCAGAAGGCCGTCGAGCTTGCGAAGCCCGTCTTCGCCGAGAAGGGCATTGCGATGGACGGCGAGCTTCAGTTCGACGCGGCCATCGTGCCGTCCGTCGGGCAGCTCAAGAACCCCGGCGGCGCGATCCAGGGCAACGCCAACGTCTTCGTGTTCCCCGACCTCCAGGCCGGCAACATTGGCTACAAGATTGCGCAGCGCCTTGGTGGCGCGACCGCGATCGGACCGAACCTGCAGGGCCTCGCGAAGGCCATGAACGACCTCTCGCGCGGCTGCTCCGCCGAGGACATCGTGGGCACCATCTGCGTGACCCTCTTGCAGGCCCAGGCGAAGAAATAAGGAATGACCACCGACCAACAGATTGCACGAGCGAAAGAGGTCTTCGACATAGAGATCGAAGGCCTTAGGCGGGTGCGCGAATCGCTGGGGGAATCGTTCACGCGAACGATCTCCCTCATGCAGGACGCGCTCGCTCACGGCGGCAAGGTGGTTGTGTCGGGCGTCGGCAAGAACCTTCACGTTGCGGAGAAGATGAGCGCCATCTTCGCCTCGACGGGAGTCAATTCCATTGTCCTCAACCCCGTGCAGGCGATGCACGGCGACCTGGGGATGACCGGCTCCGCCGACGTGTTGCTCGCGCTCTCGTTCAGCGGTGAGTCGGAGGAGGTGGTCCGCCTCATCCCTGCGGTGCGGCGGCACGGCCTCAAAGTCGTGGCGATCGTAGGCAATCCCGCTTCAACTCTCGCGAAGCTCGCGGACGTGGTTCTTGAAATACCTTGCGGCAAGGAGGCGTGTCCGTTCGGCATGGCGCCGACGAACTCGACCACCGCCACGATGGCGATGGGCGACGCCCTCGCGATGGTGATGATCGACGTGCAGTCGTTCGACCGCGAGCGCTATGCCCTCAACCATCCGGCAGGCGCGATCGGCCGCGCGCTTGTGCTGAAGGTTTCCGACGTGATGCGCACGGGCGACCACTTCGCGAAGGTCTCGCCTGAGGCGACCGTGCTCGACGCGCTCCTCGCCATGACCAAGGCGCAGGGCGGCTCGGCCGTGGTGGCGAACCCCGACGGCACGCTCGCCGGCATCTTCACAGACGGCGATTTCCGCCGTCACGTGACTGAGGGCCGCGACATCCTGCACGAGCCGGTTTCCTCGGTAATGACCGCGAAACCGCTTTTCATCCGCGACGGCGCATACGCCGCGGAGCTGCTGAAAGTCTTCGAGCAGCGTCGCATCGACGACCTGCCTGTGTGCGACTCATCCGGGCGGGTGCTCGGAATTGTTGACATTCAGGATTTGCCGAAGATGAAGGTTTTATGATACAATTTACACGTCCAACAAAAAGGAGAATAAAAATGATGATGAAGAAAATGATTTGTTTCGCGCTCGCTGCGGCGTGCGTTGCCACTGTTTCCGCGCAGTCGTCGCGGCGCAGCTTCAGAAGCGGGCGGGGCGGCGCCCAGACCGAGGCGGAGGCCGAACAGGACAAAATGGACGCCAAGGTGAAGATCAGCCAGATGCCGAACATCGGGCCGCAGTCGCTTATTGCGTCGCCTGGCCTTAACGCGCAGGGCGGCTCCCAGCCGATCACGAAGAAGCGCCGCCAGTGGGGAGTCTTCGACATGACGTACCGCACGCAGCAGAAGTGGACCGAGGAGCTTACGGTCAACTGGTACATTCTCTGCGACACAGCCAAGGCGAAGGAGAAGGACAGGTCCAAGGCCGCGAAGCGTCTGCCGCCCTACGTTTACTACACGCTCGTGACGCGCTACGTGAACATCCCCGAGGGCGACCACCGCTCCTGCGCGTGCCTGCCCCCCTCGTTCATCGAGCGCTATGGCGAGCCCGTGGTCATCACCTGCGAGCTAGTCACCTCCGCCGGCAAGCTGCTCGACGGCGAGACGGTGGTCAACAGCTTCCCGTACGTGAAGCCCGGCAAGTTCAACGAGGAGACGAAGGAGAAGTCCGAGTGGTGGAACATCGACGCGATCATCAACGCCAAGGACAAGAAGTCCGGCGAGCCGATGATTGAAATCCGCCAGGGTCTCGTGGACCGTTCCAAGACGCCGTTCTGGCTCGTGAACAACGCCGACTACGAGGCCATCCAGTAACAGTTCCAAGAGATTCAAATGTCCCGCATCCTCACACTAAACATTGGCGCGTCAAAGGCCACGCTTGCAGAGTACGCGCTGAACGGCAAGCGGAACCTCACGCTTACCGCGTACGGCAACGGCGACCTGCAGACCGTCGATGTGAACGACGCGTCGTCCATCGCCGCGTCGCTGCCCCCGATCATTTCGCAGATAATGCGCGAGACGGGCATCCGTCCCGCTCCGCTTGTCGTTTCGCTCGGCGGGCAGATGGTATTCCCTCGTTTCGCGAAGATCGCGCCGGTCGGCGACGCCGCGAAGCTTGAGCAGCTGGTCCAATACGAAGTCGAGCAGAACGTGCCGTTCCCGATAGACGAGATCGTATGCGACCACCAGTTCCTCGGCACAACGCCGGAGGGCGACCGCGCCGCGATGATCGTGGCGGCGAAGCTCGACGGCGTGACCGCCGTGACCGACGCGGTCATGGCGGCTGGGCTGAAGCCTGTCACCGTGGACGTCTCCCAGATGGCGGTGCTGAACGCGCTGCGCTTCGCGAACCCCGGGCTTTCGGGATGCAACGTGGTCCTTGACATCGGCGCGAAGACTACGAGCCTGATTCTCTTTGAGGACGAGAAGATATACACACGTTCGATTCCCGTTGCGGGCAACACGATTACGAAGGAGATTGCCCAGGCGTTCGGCTGCTCGGCAGATGAGGCGGAGCGGCTCAAACTGGAGCGCGGGTACGTGTCGCTCGGCGGCGTGGTGGAGGACGAGGATAAAATCACGGACAGGGTGTCCAAGATCATCCGTACCGTGCTCACGCGCCTGCACGCCGAGGTTTCCAGGTCCATAAACTTCTACCGTTCGCAGCAGGGCGGCACCGCCCCGTCGCGGATATTCCTCACCGGCGGTTCGGTGCGGCTGCCGCAGCTCGACGAGTTCTTCCGCGAGACGCTGCAGATCGAGGTGGGGTACTTGAACCCGTTCACCTCCGTGGAAATCGGCGGCAAGGTCAACGCGGACGCGCTTGAGAACGACGCGTTCACGCTGGCGGAGTCGGTGGGTTTGGCCCTGCGCCAGACGGACGTGCCCGACTTGATCCGAATCAACCTCATGCCGCCGGAGCTGGTGGCGCAGGCGCGCAACGTGAGGCGTATTCCGTTCCTGGTGGCGGGCGCCGTCGGAGTGCTGGCCGCCTTGGGAGTTGGGATACTCTGGCAGAACCGCGAGTTCGAGGCGAAGCAGGCGCAGCTTGAATACGTCCAGGCGGAAAACGGCAAGCTCAGCCAGAAGCAGCAGCAGTTGCAGGCCGCGCAGGCGAAGGAGAAGACCGCGCTTGATGCGTGCGACAGCCTCCAGAAGCTGATGCGCCGGCGCACCGCCGTGCTCGACCGCGTCCGCGCAGTCCGCGCAAGCCTTCTGCCGGGCATGTGGATTTCCAGGTGGGAGAGCCTCCCGCAGTCCGAAGAGGAAGCCGAAAGCGGAATCGAGGGTGTGAAGATCGTCGTTCTCGGGTGGAACGACGCCATGGAGAGGGAGTTGGCCAAGTGGAAGAAAAACCATCCCGGCGAACAAGGCGTGGATGCCTCCAACATCATCAAGAAGTCGCTTGAGTCGGTGCCGGGTCTCGTGGCGAAGCCGGACGGCGAGGAAGGGAAGCGCGATGCCGTGACCGTCAATTTCCAGACCGGGCCGAACATGCAGGAAATCACGCTCCTGTTCAAGTTCGCGCCCGTGCCGTCCGCCGACCCCAATCCTCCAGCGGGCAAGAACCAGAAGCGGAGGGGTAGGAAATGAGTATGACGAAACAGCAGAAGGTTGGCATTTGCGGCGGATCCGTGTTCGGCGTCTGCGCGCTTGTGCTCGGTTGGTTCCTCTACAGCGCATACGACGCATGCGTTGTGGCCGAGGAGGGCGATCCCGATTCCGGTGAAGAGGGGCTTGTGGCCGCCAAGGGGAAGAACAAGGGCTTCTACACCCAGAGCACGGCGGCGAAGCCGTTTCCGTCGGCGGACACCATTGCGTCCGTCAAGTCCAACGAGGCCGCCTACGTGAAATGGCGCGCCGAGGCGGTCGAGGTCGCCGCGCGCGGGGACTGCCCGCCGCCGCCGGAGAACCTCGCCGCGACGGTGTTCAAGCAGCATCTCTACGACGAAGTCACGCGGATGCGGAAACTCCCCGGCGGCGTTGCCGGGAGGATTTGCGTTCCCGGATTCATGTTCGGCTTCGACAATTATCTTGGCGAGCAGGGCGTCACGCCGGCGCGGCATGAGCTTCCGCAGCTGTACGCACAGCTTGGCGTGATCACGAACGTGGTGGAGCTTTTTGCGGCGAGCGGCGTGGTGGAAGTCCGCAAGTTCGAGCGTCCCGCCATTGAGGAACCGGATTCAGAGCAGAAGTCCGCGCGCGGCAAGGCGAAGGGCAAGTCCGAAAAGGCCGCTGCGGCAGTGGACGAGCCAAAGCGGTACGACTTCAAGATCGAGTACGCCGTCCGCGCCCCGGCTTTCGCGAAAGTGCTCAACGGACTTGCGAAAAGCCAGCGTTTCTTCGTGGTGAGCAACTTCAGTTTCGACCACGAGGGCGAGGCGCTCAGGGAAAAGCTGAAGCGGGCCGTTGACGCATCCGCCTCCGCCGGCAGGAGGTCGTCGTCGCGCCGCAACAGGAGAGACCAGAAAGAGCAGGAAGAGGCGAGCGGAGTTGTGACGGATCCCAAGACCGACCCGCCGATCAGGGTCAGCATGACGTTGTCGGTTTACGACTTCGGGCGCGGCATGCCCAAGCCCGCCGCCGTCGAACAACCGAAGGAGGGCAAATAATGGCGGTTTCTAAGCAGAACTTCTTTGCGGAGCACTATGACTGGCTGGTGGCGGGCCTGGGCCTGCTGTTGCTGGTTGGTGCAGTCGCGTTGTACATGATGTCGCTGGGGAATTCCCCGGAGGACGCCCGCGCCGAGTGCGAGCGCGAACTGAAGACGAACGTGCCGGCCCACACCGGCGTTGCACCGGTGAACGTCAAACTGCTCAACGAGGCACTGAAGGGGATAAGCGATCCGTCGCTCCTCAAGGTGCCCGGGGAAGAGGAGGGAAGCTTCGTTGCGAGCGAGGGCCGTGTTTTTTGCCAGAATCCCGACATGACGAACCGCTGCCATCGGCCGATTCCGGCGAAGAGCGAGGTGTGTCCGTTCTGCGGATACGCGCAGCCGTCCAAGAAGCCCGTTGACGCCACGCGCGTCGGGGGCGACGCGGACAACGACGGTTTGCCCGACGCCTGGGAGAACAAGTACGGCTTCAACCCCAACGACCCGGCCGACGCCCAGCAGGACGCGGACGGCGACACGTTCACGAACCTTGAGGAGTTCGAGGCGAAGACCGATCCCAAGGATCCACAGTCGCATCCCAACTATCTTGATTTCCTCGCGGTTGCCGGCGACGTGCGCAAGGAGACGCTGCCGTTCTGGTTCAAGATGGCAACCCCGCTGCCCAGCGGACACCGCCTGACGTTTGAAGTCATCGGCAAGGAATACAGGAAAACCACAACCGCCCTTGTTGACGAGGAAATAGTATTCCAGCTTGCGCGGCCGAAGTTCGTGAAGGGCCGTATGCAGGATGACAAGGTCAAGAGCGGCTGGCGGGTCGTCAAGTACAACAAAAAGGAAGAATGGGAGCTCAAGAAAGGCTCAGAGCAGAAGACGGCGAAGGACGTATCGACTGTTGACCTGGAGCGCATAAGCGACAAGCGCGTGGTTTCCGCCCTCGTGGGCATCAAGTCCGTTGCGGTCGAGGAGCAGATCGACCTCCAGTGGAGCCGTGCAGGTGGCAAGAAATTGACTGTCACAACGGGGAGCGAGTTCGAGCTTGCGAACCGGAAATATAAGGTCAAGAAAGTGGCAAAAGGCGCAAAGGGCTGTGAAGTGACCGTCATAGACCTTGCGGAAAACACGGAAAAAATATTGCAGTGAGGCTTGATTATTGCGTAAGAATAGGGTATTATAACAACCCGCTTTAAGGAGCAGTTTAAATGAGAGCTAAAAAATTTTGTGCAGCAGTAGGTGTGGCGTGCGTCTCGCTCGTCCTTTCGACGAGTGTTTTCTCACAGGACGACCTTGACAATTTGCTGAACGATCTTGAAGGTGATGTAAAGAAAAAGCCCGCAGAAGTGACGCCTGCGCCCGCGCCAGAGGCGAAGCCCGCAGAGCCTGCGCCCGCGCCCGCGCCTGCGCCTGCGCCAGAGGCGAAGCCCGCAGAGCCTGCGCCCGCACCCGCACCCGCGCCCGCGCCAGAGGCGAAGCCCGCAGAGCCTGCGCCCACACCCGTACCCGCGCCTGCGCCAGAGGCGAAGCCCGCAGAGCCTGCGCCCGCACCCGCGCCTGCGCCCACGCCAGAGGCGAAGCCCGCAGAGCCTGCGCCCGCACCGGAGGCGAAGCCTGAAGAGCCCGTGTCAGCACCTGAGGCACCCAAGCCGCCGTCAGAAGTTGATAAACTTGCAACTGTTCCTGCAGAGCCGGCACCAGTAGAGCCGATTCCCGCACCAGCGCCAGTTCCTGCCGCTGAACCTGCACCTGCCGCCGAGCCTGCACCTGCCGCTGAGCCCGCTCCTGTCGCTGAGCCCGCACCTGCCGCTGAGCCCGCTCCTGCCGCCGAGCCCGCTCCCGCCGCCGAGCCTGCTCCGCCCGTCGAGCTCACTGAAGAGCAGAAGTTGCTGAGCGATATTATCACTATGGAGCAAATTAGGCGTGGTGCGATTCACAGACAGGCTAAGCTGGAACTGGAAACAGCCCGCGCCTCAATGGAGCGTCGTGATTGGGAGACCGCATTCAGGCAGTATGAGTTGGCGAAGTCGCACCTGTTGGAGATTGGCGACGAGGACTTCCGCAAGGAGTGCGCCACGGGCATGGCTCAGGCTCGGTATGAATCGGCCAAGCAGGCCTTGAAGGAATCAAACCGCGAGGCGGCGATGAAGTATGCCGAGGAGGCGCTGGCACTGCGCCATCCGTTTGCCGGCGCGCTTTTGGACGGATTGAAGGCCGAGATGGTGGTAAGCACCGCCACGAACGCCGACGACATCCGTCACCGCAGAAACGAGGATGACTACAAGAAAGACCGCGATATCATCCGCCAGCGTTTGCATCAGGCGTCGCAGCATCTCGCGGTTGCCGAACTGGACCGTGCCCTTGAGCAGTGCGACCTTGTGCTGCGCAGCGATCCGCACAACCAGCAGGCCATCGCGTTGCGTGAAAACATTCAGCGCAAGCGCCAGATAATCATCGAGAAGGAGCGTGAGGCCACGCGCAACGGCATGATCGCTGACATCAGCCGTGCATGGCGTCCAGTTTACGCAGTTGACTCCATGGAGGTGAAGGGCGTTGACGGTGGCACGATGAAGTCGCCCGTTGGCAGCGACCCCGTAAGGTCGGTGGAGCAGTCGATCGAGAAGCGCATGAAGGAGATGATGTTGCCGTCGATTTCGTTCCGCCCGCCGGCCACGATTATTGACGCTGTGGACTTCTTCCGCCAGGCGTCCAAGGACTTCGACCGTCCGGAGATTCCGGTTGACCAGCGCGGCTTCAACTTCATACTCACGCTCAAGAAGAACTTGGTGGGCGGCGGAGACGCCCCTGCGGCGGAAAACAACGCCGAAGCGGCGTTTGGAGCGGCGGCTGACGAGAACGCGCCAGACGGCGCCGTGCCGCAGATTCCGAACATCGCAGCGTCCAACCTCTCCCTCTGGGAGGCGTTGGACCATGTCTGCAAGCAGGTCGGCTTCAAGTTCAAGGTGCAGGGGTCGGTCGTGATGGTCATGCCGAAGGACGTGACGACTGAAGAGCTGATCACCCGTTCCTACAACGTGGTGGAGTCCTTCGTGGACCGCATGAACGATGCGTCCAGCGGGCTCAAGAGCGAGCAGGCGGGAACTCTCGGCGGCGGCGGCGACAATGCCGAGAACAACAGCAACGACGAAGATGCCTGGAAGAAGTATTTCGAGGAGATGGGCGTGGCGTGGCCGCAGGGTGCGCGCATCAAGTACATCAAGGCCATCGGCAAGCTCCGCGTCACCAACACGGCCGACCAGCTCGCCATTCTCGAGCAGGCGCTGAACGAACTCAACGTCACGCCGATGCTGATTGAAATCGAGACGCGTTTCGTGGAAGTGGCGCAGGAAGACCTCAACTCCCTCGGATTCGAGTGGCTGCTGAACTCCGACTATTCCTTCAACGTAGGCGGCAAGCTAAAGAAGGTGCTCAACTTGAAGGACGGCTCGTGGAACGTCAACGAGGGCTATGCGCAAATCGACGGCACCCGCGTAATTGAAACGACTGAGGCGCAGAACGCACAGTACAATGTCGATGGTTCGGGCAGGTACACTCGCCTTGCCGATGCGTCGGGGAATCCGTACGACGCGCTTACCGGCCCCAATACCACCACCACTACAACCGAGAATTACCAGTGGCAGAAGCTAGCTTCGGGATGGAGCAACGTGGACGACAAAGGCAACCGCATAAGAAGGGCGAACGACAACCTCACGCGCAGGAACGTAGGCATCAACGCCGTCAACGGCACTGACTACTCGTCGGGAATGCGTTACCTTTCGACGGATGGCAACCACATCTCCGGGCAGGGTGCGTCGAACAATGACCGGTTCATGAAGGTCAATGCGTTCCTTGGCAGCGCCGACCTCTCGATGATCCTGCACATGCTCTCGCAGCGCAGCGACACTGACCTCCTCTCCGCGCCGAAAGTGGTGACGAAGAGCGGTCAGGAGGCGACGATTAAGGTTGTGACGATCTACCGTTACCCTACGGACTACGACGTGACGATCCAGTCATCCAATTCGTCAGGTAGCAGTAGCATATACGGCGGATCAAGCGGTGGCAACAAGATCCTCCCGATGGTCGAGCCGCAGAACTTCGAGACGCAGGAAGTGGGCGTGATCCTCACCTGTACGCCGGAGGTGTCGGCGGAAGGCCAGATGGTCAACCTGACGCTCAATCCGAAGGTGATCAGCGAGCCCGAGTGGAAGGACTACGGCATGAAGGTGCCCATGGCATCCGTCACGTCGGACTCACAGAATGGTGTACTGCAGATGGTCAACGGTATTGCGACGTTTATCCCGGTTGCGGATAATTCTTCGCAGAAGGAAATGGAATGGTACACTGTGCCGATGGAGCAGCCTTTCTTCAAGGAGCGTTCAATTGATACGCACGTTTCGCTCTATAACGGCGCGACAATCGTTATGGGCGGACTCATCACGGAAGAGCGCAAGTCGATGGAGGACAAGATCCCGTTCCTTGGCGACATTCCGTTCCTCGGCCGTCTCTTCCGCAGCCGCAGCGAGTGGTCGAACAAACGCAACCTGCTTCTCTTCGTCACCGCTCGTCTTGTGGATCCGCGTGGTCGGCAGATAATGCTTGGCACTGGCAGCGAGGCGGACGCCTCCGGGAAGCAGGAAGCCGGCATCACGCCCGCCCCCAACAATTAAGGTTTTATGAAGATAGCCCTAACAGGCGGAATCGCCTGCGGGAAGAGCCTGTTTGCCAAGTTCCTAGGGGAGCTTGGCATTCGGTTTATCGACGCAGACGACGTTGTCCATGAACTTGAAGCTCCCGGCGGGGCGGCAGTCGATCCCATCGTCGCTCGCTTCGGGCGGGGCGTCCTCGCACACGATGGCGGGATTGACCGCGCCGCGCTTGCCGAGCGAGTCTTTTCCGACTCTGCCGCCCGTGCCGACCTTGAAGCAATCATCTTCCCTCTGGTGCGCCAGTATCTGCAAGGAGCTGCAAGGATGCCGCCTCACCGAACTGATGCGCCGGATCGGGGGAGCGGTGCACTTGCCGTTTCACCTTGTCAACTGACCATCCATGCAATTCCTCTTCTTTTTGAGTCGCATTGGGAATCCGATTATGATATAATACTGTGCATCGCCTCTCCGGTAGGTCTGCAGATAGACCGAATGGTACGCTCGCGCGGTTACTCGCGTTCGCACGCAGAGGCGCGTCTCGCGGCACAATTGCCCGTGGCCGAGAAAATCGCCCGTTCCAATTACACCGTGATGAACGATTCAACACCGGAACATCTAAGAGATGAGGCAGAAAGGCTTGTCGCTTGGTTGAAGGGAAGGATAGAAGATGAACGAAGAAGAAACAAAAAAAACGCCTGTCAATGCTACGGCGGCCGAAACGGCCAAGCCGGCTCCGGCACCTAAGAAAAAGCGCGGGCGTCCGTCGAAGGCCGATAAGGCAGCCCGTGAAGCAGCGGCATCCAAGGCTGCGTCGGCAGGTGCGTCCGCTCCGAAGGTTGCGCCGCAGTTGACAGCAAGCGCACAACAGCAAGAAGCTGTGCCGGCGGAGACGAAGCCTGCGGCAAGCGTACAACAGCAGGAAGCTGCACCGGCGGAGATGAAGCCAGCGGCAAGCGTACAACAGCAGGAAGCTGCGCCGGCGGAGACGAAGCCAGCGGCAAGCGTACAACAGCAGGAAGCTGCGCCTGCGCCAGAGGCTTCGCCCAAAGCGGCAGAAAGCGGACAACAGCAAGAAGCTGCGCCGAAGCCAAAGGCTGCACCAGAGGTTCAGGCGGCAAAGCCGCAGGCCTCTGCCCCCGGCGAACAGCCGTTGAGCAACAGGCAGCGCCGTCGTCTGGAGTGGATGGCGCGTGCGGCGCAGCGCAACGGGAACCGCCAGAACGTCAAGAACGGCGGCCAGCGTTTCCAGCAGACTTTCCCGCAGGGCAACCGTCGCACGCCAGCCGAAGTGCCGCAGAACCTTCCGCCGCCCACTCCCGCCGTGCCGCGCAATCCCGACCTGCC